>Ga0316204_10000717_pt1 | contig 110008 bp, 117 predicted proteins | sample 6monrhotite_MG_2_FD_205661 | JGI IMG/M metagenome (GOLD analysis project Ga0316204, IMG submission 205661) | Microbial mat bacterial communities from mineral coupon in-situ incubated in ocean water Damariscotta River, Maine, United States -... | ecosystem: Environmental > Aquatic > Marine >...
GGCTGTTTTACTCGCGTTTACATCCACACAAAAACACCAAATAATTTTTCTGACCTTATAACCACTTAACTTACTGTTACTAAACATAATATCAGGCTACCCATGATAATCTGCTAGTCTAGAGCCTAAATATCTATGCGCGACAAAAAAGGCCTCGTAAAAACGAGGCCTTTTTTTATCCAGCATAGTTTAATTATGCTTTGAAACGCGCAATCGAATCTACGACTTCTTTTTTTGCTGCAGCAGCATCTGCCCAGCCAGTAACTTTTACCCATTTTTTAGGCTCTAAATCTTTATAATGCTCAAAGAAATGCGAAATTTGATCCAGTAAAAACTTTGGTAAATCTTCTGGGCCTTCAACATGGTCATAAATTGGTTTTAATTTCGAGATAGGCACCGCTAATATTTTGGCATCCATGCCTGCTTCATCTTCCATTTGTAGCACTGCCACAGGGCGGCAAGTGATGACACAACCTGGAATCAAAGCAAAATTAGATACCACCAAAACATCCACTGGATCACCATCATCTGACAATGTATTTGGAACAAAACCATAGTTACATGGGTAATGCATCGCTGTATGCATAAAACGGTCGACAAAAATAGCGCCCGAATCTTTATCAAATTCATATTTGATAGGGTCTGCATGCTGAGAAACTTCAATCAAAACATTGATTTCGTCTGGGGCATTTTTGCCTGCAGGGATTTTACTGATATCCATGGGTGTTACTCCTTAAAATCATACAATGGGCGCGTATTGTAGGTTGCTTTATTGCTGAGTAAAGCCAGATATTCAAAACTAAAGAACCTGTAACGCTGCATACTTCAACATTAGCCGCTTCATACCCGAAGATTCAAACTCAATGGAGACTCGCACAGCATCCCCTGAGCCTTCCATGTCAACAATCATACCTTCGCCAAAACTTGGGTGCTGCACTCGACAACCAACAGTAATATTTTGTGATGTAGAAGTGTTTTTTTGAAAAGATTGCGATTGAAAAGCTGAAGTTTGTCCAAAGCTGGTATGTGATGCGCCACCCTCAGACTTGGTAAGTACATCATCCCCCAGATCAGCAATGAAACGGCTAGGCATGGGATAACTCATTTCACCAAATACTCGGCGTAATCGTGCCGAAGTAAGGTGTAAAATATTTTCTGCCCGCGTCACACCCACGTAAAACAAACGCCGTTCTTCAGCAATACCTGCCTCACCTTCATCCAAAGCCCGTTGATGTGGCAATAGCCCATCTTCAATGCCTGCAAGTACAACAGTATCAAATTCTAATCCTTTAGCACGGTGCAGACTCATCAAAGATACTGCATCCTGATTTTCATCTTCCTCTTCACCGCTCTGCATCAATGCCGCTCTATCCATAAATTCGATAGGTGTGATGCCTGACTCTAAAGAAAGCTCAATATAACTTTGCAATGTGCGAATATTTTCTATGCGAGATTCTGCTTCCACTTCGCCCATGGCTTGCAAGCTATCAAGGTAGCCACTTTGCTCTAAAATCGTCATCAATCCACGGTCGGGTAAACTTTCAACATGCCCTCGAACCTCATGCATGCTCTGAAACAAAGGTACGAGCTTTTTAACTGGAGCAGGTAACGTTGTGCTTTCCAACACCGAATCAAGCCACTCACCCACACGCTGACCACTGGCACTCAAGAGCTGGGCAACCATCTCTTGGCCTTTTGCGCCAATGCCTCGTTTGGGTTTATTGCAAATGCGTAGCAAGTGCATGCCATCTGCACATTGGTTCAACAAGGCCCAAAATGCCATAGCATCTTTAATTTCCATGCGGGCAAAAAAGCTTAACCCACCAACAATGCGATAAGGGATATTTTCTTCACGGAAGATTTGCTCAATGGCTAAAGATTGACGATTGGAGCGGTATAACACTGCCATCTTTGACCACAATACCGTGGCATACCTGTCATTAAAGAGCTTTGCCATATGCCGCGCTTCCGCATATTCATCCACACACACATGAAATTCAGGCTTCAGACCGCCTTCACGTGTAGCATTCAATTGTTTTTCATGGCGCTCTTCATTGTTACTGATAATGGCGTTGGCAAGTTTAAGGATGGCTGCTGTTGAACGGTAATTTTCTTCTAAGCGGTGAACTTCAGCCTTAGGCCAAACACGTTCGAAATCTAAAATATGGCGCACATCAGCGCCTCGCCAGCCATAAATACTTTGATCGTCGTCGCCAACAACGGTGATGTTCTGATGCTCTTGGGCCAACAAACACAACCATTCGTGCTGCACAGGGTTGGTATCCTGATATTCGTCAACCAGCAGATGATCAAAACGCGTAAACATCGCTGTCGCCACGCTTGGAAATTCACGCAAAATACGCACGCAATTCAAGATTAAGTCTGAAAAATCCATACGTTCAAGTTGCTTTAATTCAGCTTGATAGGCGACATACAAATCACGTAAATCAAGCCCGTTCCACAGTTGTGATTCTGCTTGATCAGGCAAAATGCCTGCATTTTTCTGATGCTCAATCCATGATGTTAAATAACCTGGATGCAAGCGGTCTGATGAAATATTTTGTGTTTTAAGCAAGCGTTTCACCAGTGTTTTTTGATCATCGCTATCAATCACTTGGAAACTTTTGGGATAACCCAATACATCAGCGTAACTTCTTAGAAAACGTAATGAAATGGAGTGAAAAGTTCCCGAAATCACCCCGCCACTACCATCACCAATCAATTCCGATAAACGATATTGCATTTCTTTGGCCGCTTTATTGGTGAAGGTGACAGCTAAAATACGGTGCGGTGCAATGCCTCTATTGGCAATCAGATGCCCAATGCGATGTACTACTGTTCTTGTTTTTCCAGAGCCTGCACCTGCTAAAATTAGCTGCGGACCATCAATGGCCTCAACTGCTTGTTGCTGAGCTTCGTTTAGACTCATTACCAACTCTTGGCGTTTTCATCACCATGTTTCACAATCATTTTATGGTAAGTCGAAAACACTGCATTTCTTGCAATAATACCCAAAACTTTCTTAGGGTTATGCCTTGATGTGACAGGCATTTGCTCAAATTCTTCACGATCCAACACATCAATCGCATCAAGCAGACTATCATTTTCAGATAAACACAGAACATTGGTATTGGCTACTTCTGAAGCAACCACGACTTGATCCAAAGCCGAGTCCAAAAGCCATGCTTTTAAATCAGCAAAGGTGACCAAACCAATCATGTCCCCCTCATCATCCACCACCACCACACAGCCTTTGCCCGATGAAATATAAACATTTTTTAGCTCTTCAAGCTTGGCTGAAGCATGTACCGAAGGAATAGAGCGCCAAGGAAGCCGTGAAACAGGCACAGCTCGCATCCATGAGCGCTCAAGGGTGCCTTCAGTATCTACCCCTTTTGCTTGTAACCCCTCAGTAATCACCGAGCCGCTACCAAATCTTCTTTTCACCAGTGCGGCAACAACACATGCTGTCATCAATGGCACCATAATGTGATAATCATTGGAGAGCTCAAATATCATCAAAATACTACTCATAGGCGCCTGCACAGTAGCCGCCAACATGGCACCACAAGCAACCAATGCATAAGCCCCATAAGACTCTGACCATGTCGGGAATAGGTCATGCACGATACCGCCATACAAAGCACCCGCTGTTGCGCCAATAAAGATGGAAGGCCCAATCATGCCGCCACCAAAACCACCACCTGAACAAATGACACTGGTGATGATTTTCATCACCAATAACACAGCCAAAAATAAGGCTAGCGGTATACCAAAACCCAACAAGTCACTTTCTACATTTTCAAGTAAGATGCCATCTACAATGCCATAACCAATTGACATAATTTCAGGTACGACCAAGGCACATAATCCTAGCAATAACCCTGCAACGACTGGTCTAAACATTGGATTGGATATATAAGTTTCATACAAAGCGCGCGATTTCGGTAAACTTTTCACAGTAATGGCAGCGAGTAACCCACAAAAAATACCTAAGCCAATATATGCAGGGATTTCCCAACTCGAAACAAGTCGAAATTCAGGAATGGTAAACATAGGGAAATTGCCCAGCTCAGAACGTGTAATCACAGTCGCAATCACTGCCGACATCACAATCGGCGTAAATGTTGCGATGGCATAATCAGCAAGAATCACTTCTAGGGCAAACAAAACGCCTGCAATCGGTGCATTAAAAGATGCGGCAATGCCTGCTGCCACACCGCAACCAAGCATGGTTCGCATTTGTTTTTCGTTCAGGTTAAACCATTGCCCCAAGAGCGATGCCAGCGATGCACCAAGTGCCACAGTAGGTGCCTCTCGCCCCATAGATGCGCCACTACCTACTGAAACAACGTTTGATACAAATTCACCAATCGTTTTCTTTGCGCTGATTTTACCACCACGTTCTGACAAGGCTTCAATCACACCTGGAATTACCCGTTCTTGTTCACGTGGCAACCAACGGGTGTTAATCCAGCCAACCAACAAGCCGCCCGAGACAGGTGCCAACAAAAATACTGACCAATGAATTTGGTGTAATGCTTCAGACCAGCTACTTTCACCTGTCCAAACACGGCTTACCCATTCAATGCCAAAGCGCAAAAAAAGTGCGCCATAACCAGCTAAAACACCAATAACAAGCGCCAATAAACCTAGATAAAGTGTATCATGTCCGCGCACCCATTTTGGCAATACCTTAAAACGAACTATTACCGTGCGAAGAATAGAAGTTATGCTCACTTGAAATTTCTAACCTTTATAACCTTTCAGATAACCAAGCAGTCCATCTGCATTGTCTTTCAACATCTGGTAGGCTTCTTCAAAACCTGTTGCGCCACCATAATACGGGTCCGGGACATCTGCTACCAATGTTGTATCTTCATCTTCAAATGAGCGCATCATGAGTACTTGGCTTTCATGTGCTCCCATCGCCAACAGGTTGCGTTTATTGGCTTGATCCATCGCCACAAAGACATCCCAATTTGGGATATGTTTAGCTGTAATTTGTTGCGCTTTGTGTTGCCCTAAATTTAAACCGTAGTGCGAAGCTATTGCGGCAGAACGTGTATCTGCACCCTTGCCAATATGCCAATCCCCTGTACCTGCTGATTCAAAGTGAAACAAATGCCCCAATGTGTGATTATTGGCAGCTTCTTTGATGACCACTTCAGCCAAGGGTGACCGACAAATGTTGCCCAGACACACAAACAGTACACGCAATGGTTTTTTACTGGTCGGTGCAGCACTCTGAGTATTCATACAAAATTTCTCTCTGCTTGTGAGGGTTGGAGATATAAAGGCTCTACCCAAAAATCATGTCTATCATCAGGGTTGATATGTTTGACTGCCTCAACCAACGCTTGTTCGCGTGATAACTTTACAGGCATCACCTGCCAACCTGCTAAAGCATTGGGTATGGTTCCAACCGAAATATAGGGTGCAGGCTGATGTTGAAGAAAAGCACCCCAAGCTATACATGCAGATGACTGCAATGTTTCACCTTGTTGAAATCGTCCTGCATATACAAAACCTGACCTAGCATCTTCTATCGCCCAAAGGGCAATATCCGACTTAGCCTGTCGCCCAGTAATCGCCAGTGACGACAAAGCATAAACAGGTTTTTTAAGTGAAGCATTGACACCAGCAATTGTTGCACATGCTACACGTAGACCCGTAAAAGAACCTGGGCCTACGCCAACAGCAAATGCACCAACCTCTTGCCAAGTTAAACCTTGTTTCTCTAGCAGCCCCTGTAGCATTGGTAACAGCTCACGCGAATGTGCCCGCGGTGTAGACATACTCGCTGTAACACTGTTTCCATCAGGAAACACCAGACACGCCGATGCACCCGATGATGTATCCAAGGCTAAAATGGGCTGCGAGAACAAAGGGAAAACTATTAACTTAGCTAAGTTGGCCGTATGAATGCAAACCTGATAAATACATATTCACGCCTACGAAACAGAAAATAGTGACCAAGAAGCCAAGTACTGCCCACCAAGCCAATGTTTTTCCATGTAACCCGTGAGAAAAACGAGCATGTAAATATGCGCCATACACTAACCATACAATCAAAGCCCAAGTTTCTTTTGGATCCCAAGACCAGTAACCACCCCAAGCTTCAGCAGCCCAAGCAGCACCTAAGATTGTCGCTAAAGTGAATGCAGGAAACCCAATCGCTACAGCTTTATAAGCCAATTGATCAAGCACTTTTAAGCTTGGGAAAACACTAAGCACTTTTGCATCAGGGTTTTTCATTTCAATTTTTTCACGAAGCAACCAAGCCATACCCGCCGCACATGCCACAGCAAATGAACCATAACCAACAAAGTTCAAGGGAACATGAATTTTCATCCAGTAGGATTGTAATGCTGGCACCAATGGTTTGATGTCACTTTGTCCAATCGACTCAAGCCAGATAGAGAAAAACACACCACCTGCAACGATAGGCATCACAAACGCACCCAAACCACGTACTTGATGGCGACTTTCCAAGGTTAAATAAATCACACAAATCACACAGAACAAAAAGATGAACACTTCATAAAGGTTAGACACTGGCGCATGACCAATATCACCACCCATCAACAAATAAGATTCATACCAACGCAATAACAACGCCGAACCACCAGCATAAACACCGAACCAAGCAGTCATCGTGCCCAACTTGCCAATAAATTCTGCAGGTGCGATCAAATAAGCCACATAAGTAATCGCAGAAAACAGTAAAAACACATTCATCGCCATTACAATGCGTCCAGATATCAAGTTGGACTGATCTTCATAAGTAATCATCGCTTCGCTTGGTTCAAACAAAGTGTAAAGCCCCATCAAAGCCACCATCAATACAGCACCATCAATCCACGGCACCAAAATTTCTGAAAAACGATAAGCGCGGAATTTTTCTTTTGATGTTGTCAACGCATATGCAATTCCAACAACAGCGCCACCTGCCATCCACGTTGCACCCTGCATACTAAAAAGCTGAAAGATGTATTCATCTTCAACATAACCACCGCCAGCAAACATTGCCATAGCAGCCATGCCGGCCATCATACCTAGATATGCCCAACAACGAATATGGGCAAATCGCCCGTGAAATAAAGGTCCTGAACTACTGAATGTCATGCTAAGTGCTGTCATACGGTTACTCCTTTTTTCTGCTCGTAAGCATCTTTAATTTGTTGCTCTAAATCAGTAAACTCTTGTTCAAACGCAATGGGGTTACGATTACTTAAACCTGTCACTTCCAACGTTACGCTATCATCTTTATCGATAATTTTGATCCAGACTTTGCGGTGAGCAACATAAAACATGATGCACAAACCAAAGACTAAGAATGCACTACCAACCCATACCACATTCATGCCTGGATCTTTTGCAAGCTGCAGACCTGTATAATAAGTTTGGTCGAAGTCATCTAACATAGGCACAAAAGGCCAAGGCATATCAGGCAAAACTTTTAAAGCTTGTAAAACACGCATACCTAACATTTGAAGATCTTCAGGACGCCCGTCAGGGTAAACTTCATCAAGTGCTGCGCGGAATGCGTTTAAATTATCTTCTTTAGTCGCATCTTTATTTGTTGGCAACTGGCCCACAAAAGATTGAAACAATTGCCATTCTTTAGGGTTAGAGAAGTCCAAGCCCAAAAGGAATGTTTCAAAATCACGAGCATCGCCTGTTTTTGAAATCATAATCATCGAGCCTTGGTTTTTATCATCCATGATAAATGGATCCATCATGCTGCGCACCAAAACAGGCTTTAAGCCTTTGCCACGAATGACAAAATCAACAGAAGGTCCCATATCTTTAAAATCTTTTGCTTGTCCTGCTGGTGCCATGTTTTCAATGTTGTATGGGCGGAAATCTTTAAACTCCATGGTCACATCCGAATACGGATCTTCATACATGGTGTAAACCTGTGCTTTGGCAATATCAATATTACCTTCACGATTTAAGCGGTGTAATTTCAATGTTACTTCAGAGCCGCCATCACCAAATGATGCTTGGTAAATACGAACACCTTTATAATACAACGGGTCATTCACAATAATATCAGATGTCATCACTTCTTTACCATCTTCAATGATGGTTAAAGTGCTACGAAATTCAGAAGGTGCACCTGTAGAAAAGAAGTTGATGCTAAAAGTATCACAGCGTACTTCAAATGGCATTTTCAGATATTCAACGCTTGTACCTTTTAAAAAGGATATTTCACTTTCAGTTTTTCCCTCAGGCACCGCCATATTGCCTCGGAACCCAAATTGCGTGCTCATAGCACCACCAATCAAAAGCACTAACATTGAGATATGGACTAAAATATAGCCCCACTTATGGAATCTACCTTTATCGCCACGTAGCCAAAGTGTTTCAACACCAGCTACTGTAACCTTGGTTTCCATCCATTTCCAACCTGGCAATGATGTTTTAATACTGGCAATCGCTTTTGCTTTATCATCCAGAGTTAAATCAAACTTATGCATAATATGTTTACGCGCATTCTCGGACAACGTGCCTTTTCGGCTCTTCATTTCTTTTAAGAAACGTGGCGCATTACGTAATACACAGGCAAACAATGAAAACATTAGCAGACCAAGAATCGCTAAAAACCACCATGTATGATACATATCAAACAAACCTAGGGCACGGAATGTCCAATACCATGTTGGCCCAAATTGTTGAAGGTAATCAATTTGATCCTGATTTTGCTTTAGAACCGTGCCAATGACGGAAGCAACAGCCAGTAAAATAAGCAACAATATTGCGACAGGCATTGAGCCTATACGATGTAAAATGGGTTTTAGGGTTTGGTTAAATGATATCATGGTGGCGTAGCATAACCACATAGCCTAAAGAAAACATTAAAAAGTAACCCCTTATTTCTTCATGTTTTATCAGGGCTCATCTGATGTTTTCCTTGCATGCATATATAAGCTTCTTAACATCACCATCCGAAAATCAAACCAAAAGGTGAAATAAACATGCTTACTCAACGTATAACCGATGATATGAAAACTGCCATGAAAGCCAAAAATACTATAGCTTTAGGTGCGATCCGTATGTTGCGTGCGGCGATTAAGGATAAAGAAATTGAGCTTGCTAAAGCTCCAGAGGAAACTGATGTGATTGCTGTCATTAGTAAGCTTATCAAACAGCGTAAAGACTCAGCCTCACAATTCATTGATGCCAGCCGCCCAGAACTGGCTGAAAAAGAAAATGCTGAAATTAAAGTGTTAGAAGTATACATGCCTGAACAAATGACTGATGCTGACATTGTAAAAATGGTCGCTGACGCAGTGGCTGAAATTGGTGCAACCTCTATGAAAGACATGGGTACAGTGATGGGCATTGTTCGCCCTAAGGCCGCAGGCAACGCAGATATGGGCAAAGTTTCAGCTGCTGTGAAAGCTGCACTTCAATAAACTTATAAAACGTAGCTATATTAAACACACTACTGAGCACCTAAACAAATAAAAAAGCGAGGCTTTCGCCTCGCTTTTAATGACTTTCAACCTCAAGTTTTAACGACCTCTTTTCGGACCACCGCGACCACTATTACCACGACCTCCGCGACTAGGCCCGCCAGCACCACCGCGTGCGCCACCGCGTCCACGTCCAGCATCTTGACGGCCACCAGAGCGACCACCACGGAAACTACGACGCGGACGATCACTGCCGCCACTTTCTGCTTCAACCTGCTCAAGAGCAATTTTCTGACCCGCAATGCGTGTATTTTGTAATGTTTTAAAAATTGAATCAGGCATGCCTTCTGGCAAATCAACCATAGAATGATCATCACGCACGACAATATTGTTGATAAACTCGCTTTCAATACCCGCTTCATTGGCAATCGCACCCACAATATTTGCAGGGCGCACATCCAAACTACTGCCTACCGCCAAACGATAACGATTAAAGCCTGCTGCTAAAGGTTTATCATGGTATGATGGTTTGTCTCCACGTTCACGGCGCAAGTCACGTGGTTCATCATCATACTGACGCTGTTTTGGTAAATCTTTAAGTAAAAATGGCTCTGAACCTTGCACCATCTTCGCTAGTGCTGCAGCAACTTCTTGGGCAGGAACATTATGGTCTTCTTCATATTGCTCAACGATTTTAGTAAACATCTCCAAACCATCACTGGCTAGTGTATCTGTAATGCGTTGTTTAAATTCCGCAATACGTTTGTCATTGATGTCTTCCGTTGAAGGCATGGTATACAATTCAACTTTTTGGCGTGTTGCTTTTTCAATCGAAAATAACATGCGTTTTTCGCGTGGCGCAACAAATAAAATCGCTTCGCCGCTGCGACCTGCACGCCCTGTACGACCAATCCTATGCACATAAGACTCGGTATCATGAGGTACATCATAGTTGATCACATGTGAAATACGTTCAACATCCAAACCTCGCGCGACAACATCAGTACCAATCAAAATATCAATTTGGCCTTTTTTGAGCTTATTTACAATTTGTTCGCGTTGATTCTGAGCAATATCACCATTCAAAGCTGCAGCGGAATAACCACGCGCTTGAAGTTTTTCTGCCAATTCAACAGTTGCTGTTTTGGTGCGCACAAAAATAATCACGCCATCAAATGTTTCTGCTTCAAGGATACGTGTTAAAGCATCAACCTTGTTGCGCCCACTCACCATCCAGTAACGCTGACGAATGGTGACAGCCGTTGTTGTTTTAGTTTTAATCGTCACATGAACAGGATCATTTAGATAATTATTTGTGATTTTACGAATAGCAGGTGGCATAGTTGCCGAGAATAATGCGATTTGACGTGTTTTAGGTGTTTGTTCCAAGACCCACTCTACATCATCAATGAAACCCATGCGTAACATTTCATCGGCTTCATCAAGCACCAATGTTTTTAATGCATCAAGTTTTAATGTTTTCCGGCGCATATGATCCATCACGCGACCAGGTGTACCTACAACTACGTGCACACCACGTTTAAGTTGGCGAAGTTGTCCATCATAACTTTGTCCGCCATAAATCGGCAATACATGAAACCCTTTCATGTGTGCTGCATATTTCTGGAATGCCTCAGCAACCTGAATCGCCAATTCGCGAGTAGGTGCAAGCACCAAAACTTGTGGTGTTTTTTGACTTAAATCGATTTTGGATAACATTGGTAAAGCAAATGCGGCTGTTTTACCCGTACCTGTTTGTGCCTGCCCCAATACATCTTTACCTGCGGCAACATGAGGAATGATTTCTGCTTGGATTGGCGACGGAGCTTCATAACCCACATCTTTCAAAGCTTTTAAGACACTTGGACTTAAGTCCAAATCTGCAAAAGCGATACTTGGTGTTTTTGGCGCGGTTGCTTTTGGCGCAGCTGTTTCTACTGCAACTACTTCTGACGTAATTACTTCTGTTGTTTCCATTTCATTTTCGGACATTTATTATTTACCTGACTTTTATTAGGCATGCTCATTATAAAATGAGACAATACCTTAGCGTTAACAACCTGTTAGTACGCCATTCCCAGCCTGATAGGTTCCAAATTAAAATTAATTAGAAAGATTCCCGTCTTCATGAGTATGACACTGTGAAGACTCGGATTCATTATTTATATCAATTCACATGCGTACATCAGATTTGAACGCCGCACTCTAACCATTTTTTTAAAAATAGATATGATTCAAACCTTAAAATCCTTTCATCTTAAGCTTTTACTGACTCCTTTTTGCCCGTTGCTTCTCATAAAATGCTTCGGCATCCTCTACCGACAATGGTTTACTAAAATAAAAACCCTGCATATTGGTAACCATGAGTTTGTTCAACATTTCGTACTGAAATTCATCTTCCACGCCTTCAGCGATTGTCGTCATCCCCATGCTTTCACACATCGCACGAATAGCGACAATAATTGCTTGATCCTGTGCATCACTTGCCACCTCATCAACAAATGCTTTATCAATTTTAATTTGGTCAATGGGCATCTGTTTTAAATAGGCCATACTCGAATAACCTGTACCAAAATCATCAATGGAAATCATAACCCCCAACGCTTTAAGTTCGTGCAGGATAGCTATCATATGGTCTGGATCATCAAGTAGGATACGCTCAGTCACTTCAAGATCTATAATCGCGGGGTCAATCTGAGCTGTTCCAAGTGCGTTTCTAACAAAGGTGATGAAACCAGGATCCGCAAATTGTGCCAACGAAAGGTTTATGCCCATATGACCAAAGGCATATCCTTTTTCCGACCAAGCACTTACTTGCCTAAATGCCTGCTCAATCACCCATTTACCAATGCTTACAATCAAATGACTTTCTTCTGCGATAGGAATAAATTCTGATGGTGAAACTGAGCCAAATCGTGGTGAATCCCAACGTAGCAATGCTTCAAAACCTGTAAATTCATGTGTAAGCAAACATTGTTGCGGTTGATAAACCAAATGCAGTTCGTTGTTATGAATGGCACTATGTAAATCCACTTCAATCTGCATACGCCGATGAGCGTCTTCATTAATAGACTGGTTAAAAAATTGGTAGCTCTTTTTGCCATTTGATTTCGCCAGATACATGGCTGCATCAGCATGTTTGACCAGCATTTCCTGTGTCTCACCATCTTGAGGGTAAACTGCAATACCAATGCTTGGCGCGGTCACCAAGGACAAGCTCTGATGTTCGATAGGCTGGCACAATGCATCAATAATTCGCTGTGCAACATGCGAAACCTCTGACAACTCTTCAATTTCAACAATCACAGTAAATTCATCACCACCCAAACGCGCCAAATCTTCTTTATCTTTAGCGACAATGTCATCGCAATCAATATGCGATACATGATCGTATGAACGCACTGTCATAATCAATCGTTCCGCAATCGCTTTCAACACTTCATCACCCATATGATGACCATGGGTGTCATTGATAAATTTAAAGTTATCTAAATCAATGAACAGCAAAGCAAATTTACGATGATGCCGCTTAGATACCTCTAGCAAATGTTGTAACCGGTCTTGGAAACCTGTGCGATTGGGTAATTTGGTTAATGGGTCAAAATATGCCAAATCTTCCAACTCTTTATGGTTCGCTTTTAGTTTTTCTACTGTTACTGCCAGCCCCGACTCCAAACGCGCCAAATCCCCTTTAAACCCGCTTGAATCACGGCTTCTATACTCGCCATCTGCAATCGCTTGCAATGTTTCATTGGTAGTCGCTACTGCATACTGCACTTCCATCATCATGCCGTTAAAAGCGTGCCCCATCTCCCCAATTTCATCCTTTGAATTCACATCCACGCGCTCAGAGAAATCACTGTTGTCTCTCACTTTAATTAACGTTTGCTGTAGTTTTTTAACTGGTCGCACAATAAAACGTACAATTACAAGCACCAATAGAATTGAAACAACCAAAATAAAAGCCAATAATAAAATATTGGAAAACAATAATTTTTGAATACTTTGAGACGATAGCTCAACCTCTGCATTCAATGCCTTGCGTTGGAGCGCAACAATTCCTTCATGCACGTGTTCATCATCCGTAGCACCAAACAGAATGCGCAATAATTCATCAGCTTGCGGAGCCGCTTCAGAAACCAGCGTATACCTTGCCATATCCCACTTATCACCCAAACGAATTTCAAACATTTGTTCTGCCAAACGCTTGAATTGCACATAACTTTGCTCCATTGAAGCAAACAATACCCGTTGTTCATCCGTCATAAATGACTTTAATTTGTTGACCGTAATAAGTGTATTTGAATTCGTAATTGATAGGTTATAAAATTGATCTATAAAGTTTATTTCGCCTGTTAAAATAGCTGCATGTACGCTGGTTAGAGATAGTTTAAACGCTCTATTGAACTCATCTAAAGCCATGCTCAGGTTCATTCGCTCTTTTGAGGGCATCTTCTTATACTGAAGAAGCATGATATTTTCGTGGTTTTGAATCATCTTTTCAGCAAGCGGCTTCACATTTTTCACAAATATTGCTGCCGCAGGTTGCCCTTCTAAATCATACGAAAACCTCTTGGCTTTCTGTTGCGATATTTCAAACTGGCTTAACACGCCCTTGAACCTACCCCAATCAGCTTTAACTTCAGGCTCGCGCCAAGCCTGTGACAGCTGGTCCATGCGTTCCGTAGCTTGTAAAAGATTCAACCATGTGTTTTCCAAGTTGGCTTTATATTTTTCATCCTTGGTTAAAACCCAACCGCGAAGCGCTGCTTGTGAGGCATTGATGTAAAGCGCCAAATTTCTCGCCGCTTCCACCGTCGGCACACGTAAATCTGCAATACGCAGTGTAGAATATTCAATTTTGCTAAGATTTTGCTCCAAATAGAGACTAGAACCTGCATAAGTGAGAAATACGAACACAAAAACAATCATCACACGCTTGGTTATGCTAATATTTCTATAACCGCGCACCAACTGAAAAAACACATTGCCTTGCTGTTGAAAACAACCATTTTCAACCGTCAATTTCCCACTACGAAGCCGCTCATAATCGACTTCTGCTTGTACAACTTCTTTATCTGACAAAGGTCTGCGCACAGAAGCATAACCCGTGATTTCGCCATCTTCATACACTGGCGAAACATTGGTTTGCACCCAATAATAATCGCCTTGCTTGGTAATATTTTTTATCGGCCCATGCCATGACTTACCTTGGCTTAAAGTGCGCCATAAATCGTTAACCAACATGTCTGGCACATCTGAATGCCGTAGAAAGTTATTTGGTTTACCTATAATTTCTTCTTTCGAAAACCCTGAAAGCGTGGAAAAATCTTGTGATATTTCAATGATGCGCCCTGTCAGATCTGTCCGACAGGTCATGATGAAATTTTCAGGAATATGCACTTGGCTCATGGTCACTTAACGCGCAAAAGGAGGTTTTCTAGCTAACATGACCCAATGTTACGCAATAATTATGCCATTCCCTCTCAAAAACACGTGCTCACGCGAAATTATACCCTATGGCGCTTTATGACTGGCTTGACTCACTTGGCGAATACGCTCTGCTGGAAAATACAATTGTTTCATCAAGTAGCTTTGCAACGCTTCTGGATATTTTTGTTTGACCAGCGCGCCTTTCATACATAACAACCACGCATCGCGGTCAGCTTCATCAATAAGTATATGTTTATGTGCGATAGGTATACTAATCGGACCGTATTTATCTGCATATATTCTGGGTCCACCCATCCAGCCTGACAAAAAACAGACCAGCTTATCGCGTGATTCTGTTAAGTCTGGCTTATGCATGGCGCGAATTTTCGCTGCCTCGGGCAAGGTCTCCATTAGGGTATAAAAGTCATCCACCACCTTCACCAAACCTTCATAAGCTCCTACAGCTTGGTAAGTCGTATCTTCAAAACCATATTGTTTCGTCATCATCTTTCCTTTTGTTCAACGGTTCAAACAAATATCATAAAATAAAAAATGACATCGTGAAACACAGCAAGTAACTTCTCATATCTTATTTTGTACGCTTGGAGTCATTTATGTTACGAACACGTTTTTTTCTGATTGTTGCACTCACCATCTTAATCAGCGGCTGTGAACAAGGCAACGCTGCGAGTGAAATCACCGTGTATAAATCACCAACCTGTGGCTGCTGCACGGCATGGATTGACCACCTCAAAGCTGATGGTTTTCACGTCACCGCAATCAACAGCGACAATATGGATAGCATCAAACAACAATATGGTGTCACCGACAGACTTGCATCATGCCATACTGCTATCGTTGATGGTTATGTTTTAGAAGGTCATGTGCCGGCTGCTGATGTCGAACGTCTACTCAAAGAAAAACCAACGATTGTTGGCTTAACAGCGCCTGGCATGCCTATGAAATCACCTGGCATGCAAGCTGAAGGGCTGCCACCAAAAAACTACGATGTTTTAGCTTTTGATAAACAAGGTAAAACGACCGTATTTAGCCATTATTAATCTGATTAAAACACGATGATTTAATCATGATGACTCAACATCAAACATCCCAGACTGTCCGCCTTGCTATTGAGGGTATGGGCTGTGCTTCATGTGTAGCTAAAATTGAAAAAAAACTACAAACACTCGATGGCATTGAATCAGCAAATGTAAACTTAGCAGAACGCACGGCAAGGGTAGAATCGCGCCCAGATGTCTTGGATAGTGATATTATCCAAGCTGTTGCTTCGGCAGGGTCTTATCAGGCAAGTATTTTGCGTGATGCTCAAGATGAACAAAACAAAAACCAAGCAGAACAAGCCCATCTAAAGCTTAAAATTCGCCAAAGTGCTTTGGCTATCATCACAGGTTTCCCAATGATGGCTGCCAGTATGCTGGGCTTATTGCCTGCGCTATCTGAGCAAAGCATTTGGCTGGCGATGGCTGTCGCAACGTTTGCTGTCATGGCTTACTCAGGCGCTCATTTTTTCAAAGGTGCTTGGAATGGCCTGAAACATGGCAATACCAGCATGGACACGCTTGTTGCCATGGGCACAGGTGTGGCATGGATTTATTCTATGTTTGTGGTGTTACTGCCCAATTTTCTGCCCGAAGCCAGTCGTCATGTTTATTTTGAAGCAGCTCTGATTGTGATTGCTTTGGTTAATATTGGCCATGTTTTGGAAGCAAGAGCACGAGGCAAAACCAACCAAGCCATTGAAAAATTATTATCGCTACAAGCCAAAACAGCGCGTGTGCTTCGTGATGGTAAAGAGATTGATATTGTTCTTGAAGATGTGCTGGTGGATGATGTGGTGCGTGTACGTTCAGGCGAGAAAATTCCTGTTGATGGCAATATTATTGAAGGTAGCTCTTTTGTTGATGAATCTATGCTCACAGGTGAACCCATGCCTGTATCCAAAGCCAAAGATGATGAAGTGATTGCTGGCACCATCAACACCAGCGGCACTTTCCTTTACACTGCAACGCGTATTGGTGCCGAGACCACCCTTGCCCAAATCATTGAGACAGTACGCCGCGCCCAAAGCTCAAAACCAGATATTGCCCGCCTTGTCGATAAGGTCGCGGCTATGTTTGTGCCTATTGTCATCGTCATTGCGCTTTGCGCTGCAATGTTTTGGTGGTTGTGGATGGATAATATCACGCTTGCTTTGGTGACAAGCATGAGTGTATTGCTGATAGCTTGCCCCTGTGCTCTGGGGCTTGCGACACCGATTTCCATGATTGTTGGCATCGGCAAAGCTGCTGAATTTGGCATTCTTATTCGCAATGGTGAAGCCCTAGAGCGCGCATCACACCTTACCACGATTGTACTCGATAAAACAGGCACCATCACCGAAGGAAAACCACAGCTTACCGACATCATCACCAGTGAAGATGTTCAAGAAGATGATGCCTTAATACTTGCTGCATCGGTGGAAGCGGGCTCGGAACACCCCTTAGCAAAAGCTGTATTAGAAGCTGCAAAAGAGCGTCAGTTAGATTGTTTATCAATCGAATCATTTGAAGCAGAAAGTGGCTTTGGCGTGAGCGCAAAAATTAACAATGAAAGTATCGCATTGGGCAATATCTCATTTTTACGCCAAAATGAGACAAGAGTAGATAATTTTTGGCAAAACCATGCCGAAAATCTAGCAAAACAAGCCAAAACCCCTGTTTATCTTACAAAAAACAACACCATTATAGCAATGTTAGCCATAGCTGATCCTATCAAAGCTGATTCCAAAGCCGCTATCGCCAAGCTTCAACGCAATGGTTTAAAGGTCATCATGCTCACAGGCGATCATATGCAAACAGCCAGAGCCGTGGCTGATGAAGTTGGCATTGATGAGCTCTTTGCCGAGGTCAAACCCGATGATAAAGATGCCTTGATTGCCAAGCTTCAAGTCGCTGGTGAAGTGGTTGGCATGGTGGGTGATGGCATTAATGATGCGGCAGCCCTTGCCAGAGCCGATGTGGGTTTTGCTATTGCGCATGGCTCTGATATTGCCATTGAAAGCGCTGATGTGGTGTTAATGCGCTCAAGTTTAGCCGTGATTCCTGATGCTATTCATATTTCACACGCCACGCTTGGCAATATCAAACAAAATCTATGGGGTGCTTTTATTTACAACACCTTGGCTATCCCCATTGCCGCAGGCATGTTATTCATTTCCATGGGCTTATTGCTCAACCCTATGCTTGCAGGTGCCGCCATGGCGATGTCATCGGTAACGGTAGTGAGCAATGCCAACCGCTTGCGCTTTTTCAAACCCTAAACTTGGAACGCAGCCCAATATCGTATAAACTGCGCCGCATGAGTCAGGCAAAACATCCATACACACTTTTGAAACAGCTACAATGGCTGTTGTCAGCATTAGCTATTGTTGTTTGTTTGTACTCTACATCAAGCGTTCATTACCATGAAGCAGGCTTTCATGCAGCAGGAACAGGCTGTATAAGTTGTAACCTTGAAGAGCTTACAGCTCACGGTTCTATACTTAGCAAAACACCTTCTCATCCTTCTCATTTTGAAGAGATACCACATATAGCTCTAGCTAGAATCTCCTTTGCTAAAGCTATTAATGTTGTTTTCAAGGCTCGCGCTCCTCCCCTTTCTCTAGTTTAATAACATTAACGCCACTTTTGTGGTACAAAACTAGGAGAATTAATTATGAAATACGCACTAATATGTGCCGTGGTTACAGCTGTCTTTTTCAGTTGTAACGCATTCGCTGCTGATAGCGAGACTGAGTCATTACAACAGCAACTCAACAGCTTACAGGAGCAACTAAAAACAATAAAAGGCGTGAAAGACACCTCAAAAAATATATCGGGTGAAAATACAGGTAACCCAGCCATTTCTGTCATTGGTAGTTTTACAGGCCATCGCTCTAGAGGAGGAAATAACCTAGGAAGCAGCAGCTTCTTACCTTTATCCGAAACAGAAATTGTTTTTGGCGCAAATATCGACCCACATGCCCGACTTGATATTACAGCCACAGCAGCTGATGGCGGAATGGCAGTGGAAGAGGGTTTTATTACTGCTTATTTGCCCAAACAGTTCAACCTGAAAGCTGGTCGGAAATTTTTGCCTATTGGTAGAGCGAATGAAGTTCACCCCCATGCCTTGATTTATGCTGATCGGCCCAATGGGTTAGTAAACTTATTTGGTCCCGAAATCTTTATTGGTAGTGGTTTATTGCTTGACCGTCCATTTTTTACAGGCAACTCTATTCAATCGCTAACTATAGGACTATTCAGCACAAGCAATGACATTGCTTTCGACCCGACTGGCATAAACCAATATGCAGGTTTAATCCGTGGAACAAGTGTTTGGGACACCAGCGACTGGTCTACCTTAGAATTAGGGGCTACTTACCTGCAGGGAAAAAATGGCATAACATCAGATTCAGCAACGAAGTTATCTTCTGCGCACTTATCATGGAAATCACAAAGTTTAGATGATACTGGGCTAAGCATTGAGGCTGAATGGATTCGTCGCACACAAGAACAAGGCGCGAATGCACCATCTATGGTTATGGATGGAAGTTATTTGCTGGCTGATGTTGGCTTCAATAAAAACATGCACGTATTTGCACGTGCTGACTATTCAAAAGAACATGCTACCACAGCCATCGAAAAGGCCATTTCAGCAGGTATTGTTTGGAAAGTGAGTGAATTTCAAAACCTAACTTTGCAATACAAACAAACCCGTAATGCGTTAGCTGAAGTGGCTAAAAATATAGGGGTTGCAACTGGGGATAAGGCAAATACATGGTTCTTTCGTTGGGTAGTTGCCATAGGTCCTCATGCCACACATGCATATTAAGAGGCTGTTTATGAGAACTATACTTAACCTTAGCTTCATTATGCTTTTATTTGCCGCACTGCCTGCTCATACATATGCGCAAGTAGAGATTGTGGCGACAACCCCTGCTTTAGCGCAAATTGCAAAGGCAGTCTGTGGTGAAACGTGTAACGTCACAACCTTGGCAAAAGTGGGGCAAGACCCTCATTTTGTTGCGCCTAAACCAACCTTGGCAAGGCACCTTGCAAAAGCCGATTTACTCTTCAGCGTGGGGTTAGCCTTAGAATCAGGCTGGCTTCCACCCTTGATTAGCTTATCTAGAAACAGTCAAATCCGTATTGGCGGCACGGGCTATTTTGCAGGTTCAGACTATGTTGATGTGTTGGGTAAAAACATAGAAGTGAACCGTTCTATGGGTGATGTGCACCCTGAAGGAAACCCTCACTGGTGGATTGATCCTGCTCAAACTGCCTTAGTGTCCACGGCACTTGCAAAGCGGTTGGCAAAGCTTGATCCAACACATGCAGATATTTATGCAAACCAGGCAAAAAAGTTTGTCTCTCAACTCAACGCCCTTATTACAAAATGGAAACCTGTGTTGAAACAATCTAAACCTATCGTAACCTACCATGACTCCTACCGTTATTTCGTAGAGCGTTTTGATATTAAAGTTGCTGGTTTTATTGAGCCCAAGCCAGGGGTTGAGCCTTCAACGCGCCACCTAGATGATTTGATTTCCATGATTGAATCCAATGGCGTTCAGCAAATCTGGGTTGAACCCTACCATCATGGACGCATCTCTAAACGCATCGCTGCACTTTCAGGTGCTAAACTCTTGATAATGACTGATGCCACTGCAGAAGAAGGTGCTGCGGGTTATCTGCATATGATAGAACAACTTCTTCATGCCGCAAAAGGTAAAACAGAATGATTCTTTGGTTTAGTTTAGCTGCCTGCCTCATTGCATCTTTGTACATGCCTGTATTAGGGCAGCAAGTATTAAAACGTAGAGTCATCTTTATTGATCTTGCTTTGGCACAAGTTGCAGCTGTTGGTTATGCGATAGGTTTAGCCGCAGATGGAAGTGGTATCTTATATGCCACAATTGTTACGGCTGTGGTCATCTTCATGATTGCTTCCATACCTGATAATACCAACCTGCCTAAGGAAGGAATCATGGGGGCGCTATATGCCTTAGCTCTTTCTTTGGGCATGATGATATTGGCATCTTTACCGCATGCTGAAGGGCAAATGATGGAGCTGATGTTTGGAAGTATGCTGGGTGTAAATGAGAATGAGTTAATGATTCTAGCCTGCTCAGGTTTGATCGCCGTTATTCTCATGCGTCAACATCATATGGATACGTATATTGGCAGGATTCTTTTTTACAGCAGCTTGGCCATCGCAGTTGTCCCTGCCATCTATACCATTGGAGTAGTATTGGTTTTTGCTCTGCTGGTTATGCCTGGTCTTGCCGTGTGGAACATACATACTGGCAAAACATCTCTTGCAATTTTAGCTGCCTCTTTGGCTTCAGCTTGTGGTGTTCTTTTTTCAAATTATTTCGACTATCCACCATCCTCTTCAGTGATTGTGTTTCTTTCTATCATCGCACTGATAAGCCGCCTTTTTATTTACCTAAAAACACGCAAATCTCAAACACTTATATAATTAATCTTACTTAGGGGTTGAATTCAAAATTCTGCGCTCTTATATAGCCAAAACTAAACCTTACTTGTTAATAGGAGAAACAAACATGGCAACTAATATTCGCCCACTACACGATCGCGTTATCGTCCGTCGTTTAGAAGAAGATACAAAATCTGCAGGGGGAATCATTATTCCTGATTCCGCGAAGGAAAAACCACTTCAAGGTACAATCATTGCTGCTGGTAAAGGTAAACTTTTGGACAATGGCGATCTTCGCGCATTGGACGTTAAAGAAGGTGATACCGTAATCTTCTCAACGTATGCGGGCACAGAAATCAAGCTCGACGGTGAAACACTGTTGATGATGCGTGAAGACGACATCCTCGGCGTGATCACTAAATAATTCAGTTTTATAATCAATTAAATTAAATAACGTAGAGGTATTTGAACATGGCTAAGGAAATTCAATTCGGTGAAGACGCTCGCACCAAAATGATGAGCGGCGTAAACCAACTTGCAGACGCAGTAAAAGTAACATTAGGCCCCAAAGGCCGCAACGTTGTGCTTGATAAATCATGGGGCGCACCAACCATCACTAAAGATGGTGTATCTGTTGCTAAAGAAATCGAACTTGCTGACAAGTTTGAAAACATGGGCGCACAGATGGTAAAAGAAGTAGCATCTAAAACTGCGGACATCGCAGGTGATGGTACGACTACTGCAACAGTATTGGCACAAGCCATTGCTAAAGAAGGCAACAAAGCAGTTGCTGCTGGCATGAATCCAATGGATTTGAAACGCGGCATCGATCAAGCTGTTGCAGCCTTAACTACGGAACTGGCTAAACTATCAAACATCGTGAAAAATCAAGAAGAAATCGCGCAAGTAGGCACTATTTCTGCAAATGGTGATGCTGAAATTGGTAAAATCATTGCTGATGCCATGGAAAAAGTAGGTAAAGAAGGCGTGATCACTGTTGAAGAAGCAAAAGGCTTAGAAACAGAGTTGGATGTTGTTGAAGGCATGCAATTTGATCGTGGTTATTTGTCTCCTTACTTCGTAACCAATGCAGACCGCATGGAAGTAGAACTTAAAGACGCATACATCTTGTTGTTTGAAAAGAAAATCTCAAACATGCGCGACCTTCTTCCAGTATTGGAAGCTGTGGCTCGCTCTGGTAAGCCATTATTGATTATCGCTGAAGATATCGAAGGCGAAGCTTTGGCAACACTTGTGGTCAACAAAATGCGCGGCGTGATGAATGTTGCTGCTGTGAAAGCACCTGGTTTCGGCGATCGCCGTAAATCTATGCTTGAAGACATCGCTATTTTGACTGGTGGTAAAGTAATTGCTGAAGATTTGGGCATCAAATTAGAAACCGTTACGCTTGAAGATTTGGGTCAAGCTGGAACAATCCAAATTTCTAAAGATACTACTATCATCGTTGATGGTGCTGGTAATAAAGCAGACATCACTACGCGTGTGACTTTGATTCGCAAACAAGTTGAAGATACAACTTCTGATTATGACAAAGAAAAAATGCAAGAACGTCTAGCGAAACTCGCTGGTGGTGTTGCTGTTATTAAAGTTGGTGCTGCATCTGAAGTTGCCATGAAAGAGAAAAAAGACCGTGTTGACGATGCATTGCATGCAACCCGTGCAGCTGTTGAAGAAGGTATTGTTGCAGGTGGCGGCGTAGCATTGATTCGCGCGCGTAAAGCATTGGATAAATTGACTGGTGATAACCACGACCAAGATGCAGGCATCAACATCGTTCGCATCTCAATCGAAGCGCCTCTACGTCAAATCGTTTCTAACGGTGGCGGCGAAGCTTCTGTCGTAGTTAACGAAATTGCGAAAAGCAAAGATGCAAACTTCGGCTACAATGCTGGTACTGAAGAGTATGGCGATTTGGTAAAAATGGGTGTTATTGACCCAACCAAAGTAACACGTACTGCTTTGCAACACGCAGCATCAATTGCTGGTCTATTGATCACAACTGAAGCAATGGTTGCAGACATCCCTGAACCAGCTGGCGCAGCTCCTGCACCAGACATGGGCGGCGGCATGGGTGGAATGGGCGGCATGATGTAAGAGTTGCCTCTCGGCACTTAAGCTTTAGCCAAAATATAAAGGCGGCCTCTTCGGAAGCCGCCTTTTTTATCATCTTGATTTAATATGAAAAAAATGTGTCCGCAGGGCTAGCGTTTTTGGTTTGCCATCACCTCTGCAATTTCTGTGAAAGTGATCCGTGTTTTTGCCTTCATCTGTCTAAACATCTTCAAAACAAATTGTTCGTCTGCACTAAGCTCACCATAGACAATGGGTGAAGATTCATAAACCATTTCTGCGCTAGAATCTGAATCAATCAACCATGAAACCTTCACACCAAGCACTGTAGATAGATCAGCGAGGCGCTCTGTTTTGGGACACGATGTACCATTTTCCCAATGCTGCACAGCCTGTGGTTTGATACCCAATGCTCGCGCCAGCTCTGACTGACTCATGGGCAAAGCTTGCCTTGCAAGTTTGATTCGCTCGGCAAGTAAATTATCCTTATTTACCTTATACATGCGTCAACTATACAGGCATTCGTTATAACCACATTGCAATATTCAATTGTAAATACAATTATAAATTGTAACAATATGCGAAAGTGCTTATGCCTATTAACCACAAGCTAAAACAGGATTATTATGAGGGGAGTCCATGTTTAAAACAAATATATTACTCATTGATGATGATGCACAGCTAAGAGGTATACTCCACGAATTCTTATCGCTGCATGATTACAATGTCTACAATTTTGACAATGGCCAAGCTGCTTTACATCACATCAATACAACCCAAGATACCATAGATTTGGTTTTATCAGACATCTGCATGCCTATTTTGGATGGTATACAACTCGCACAAGAAATGAAGCGTAGCGGACAAAACATACCCATTGTTTTTATGACTGGTTATGCAAGCACCGAGCAAATGAAAATCGCGCTGCAACTTGGGGTGGCAACATTAAACAAACCTTTAAATTTTCAAAAATTAACAGCACTTATCAACAATCTAACCTTACAAAATAGTATGTAACTCATTTGTATTCAGAACACTTTGTCTACACTGCAAAGCTACCGAAAAAACAGCCGCTAAAAAAGTTCCCTTTTATTAAAGCTTTTCTTCTTGGTTGGGTTCGGCCTCAGCTACAACCTCTTCTTCTAAGCTTACCTCAGCACCAGTTACAATCGCACCCTCTAACGCTGGTTCAGCATCAGGGTCTGTTCCGTTGCGCTTTTCTAGTCTGCGCAAGCGTTTTTCTTCATTTTTTTGCTGTTTTGCGATTTCTTTTTGTCGTTTTGCATACTTAAAATTTGGGCTAGCCATAAGGAACCTCCAAGGTGACTGTGCTGCATCATGCGAGCATACTCACTTGTTTGCGGACAGAACCCAGCACTCTGCCACTTTTATACTTCAACAGAAATGTATTTCGACAACAGGCCTCTTTTTTCACCTCATTATTTTGCCTTATCTTCTTGAATTCAGCTGCCTTTCATTGCAGCTTTGGTCCATGAAATTAATCGCCAATACCCTACCCCAGTTTGATACTTTAAAGCCTAAACAAAACATCATCTTGCTTGAAGAAGCCATCGCCGCTGCCAAGCAAACTATTGATCAACTTAGCACCCAAGAAACATTCACTTGGGATAACCTGATGATGCCCTTGGCAAGTATAGATGAAACCATTTCTCGGCTTTGGAGCCCTGTTTCGCATCTGCATGCGGTGTGTAACACGGATGAAATTCGCCCCGTGTATGAAAAAGGCATACAAATCATGACCCAGTGGGGAACATGGCTTGCCCAACACCAAAGCCTATTCCAAGCGATGCAAACATTGGCGAAGAGCAAAATATTTGATGCGCTCAATCAAGCCCAACAAACTGCTATTGAACACAGCATTCGTGATTTTCGTTTGTCTGGCTCTGAATTGGAAGGCGAAGCCAAAACACGCTACGCCACGATAAAAATGCGCCTATCCGAACTTGGCACCACCTTCTCGCAACATGTCTTGGATGCCACGCAAGCTTTTGAGCTATGCATTGAAGATAAGGCTTCACTTGCAGGTTTACCTGAATCAGCCATTGAAGCCGCAGCACAACGCGCCACAGAAGCTGATAAACAAGGCTGGTTATTCACCCTTGATATCCCCTCTTATTTGCCCTTCATGCAATATGCCGAGGATTCAAGCTTAAGAAAACAAATGTATGCGGCATATGTTAGCCGTGCCAGCGATGGTGATTTGAATAATGCGCCTGTGATTGATGAAACATTGGCACTGCGCAAAGAATCAGCGCAATTGTTAGGGTTTGAACATTATGCAGCTTATTCCCTGGCAGATAAAATGGCAGCAAATGTTATGGAAGTAAGCACATTTTTGCGGGATTTGGCAGCCAAATCAAAAGCCATGGCAAAAAATGAGCTGCAAGAGCTGCAAGCCTTTGCCAAAACCGAATTAAACATCCCCGATCTTCAAGCTTGGGATATTCCATTTGCCTCGGAAAAATTACGCCAAGCCATGTATTCAATTTCTCAAGAGCAGCTCAAACCTTGGTTTCCTGAACACCATGTGAAACAAGGCATGTTTACACTGGCTGAAAAACTTTATGACATAAGCATCAAAGCCGGCGATGCTCCTGTGTGGCATGAAAGCGTGAATTATTATGATGTTTTTGATGCCAATGGCGATAAAAAGGCAAGTTTTTATCTCGATCCTTATGCCCGCAAAGGCAAACGCGGTGGCGCTTGGATGGATGAGTGCCTCGTCAAATGGCGCTTGGAAAATGACGAATTGCAACATCCTATCGCTTATTTGGTATGCAATTTTGATGCGCCAGTAGGTGATAAACCCGCCTTGTGGACACATGATGAAGTGACCACCCTATTCCATGAATTTGGCCATGGTTTGCATCATATGATGACAGCCATTGAAACACGCGCGGTATCAGGCATCAATGGGGTGCCGTGGGATGCGGTGGAATTACCTAGCCAGTTTATGGAGAATTTCTGTTGGGAACGCGAAGTCCTCGATTTATTTGCCAAACATTATCAGACAGGCGAAACATTACCTGAAGACATGTTCCAAAAAATGACGGCCGCAAAGAATTTTCAATCTGGCTTGCAAATGTTGCGTCAAATTGAGTTCTCACTTTTTGATTTGCTCCTGCATGCAGAATATGAGCCCAATGGCACACAATCGGTGCAAGAAAAACTTGATGAAGTGCGCAAGGAAGTTGCGGTGTTGTTTCCACCAACCATCAATAAATTTCAAAATAGCTTTTCCCATATTTTTGCAGGTGGTTATGCCGCTGGTTATTTCAGCTACAAATGGGCGGAAGTGTTGTCTGCGGATGCTTATGCAGCTTTTGAAGAAGCATCCACTAATGAAAGTATCATCAACACGAAAGTTGCCAAACAGTTCCTTAATGAGCTGTTATCGCAAGGTGGAAGCAGAGATATGATGCAAGGTTACAAAGCCTTTCGTGGCAAAAAACCAAGTGTGGATGCACTGCTCAAGCATAGTGGCATTGCTGCTGCTTAGGCTAAGCATTTTGCATTTACTTGAAAACAAAGAGGCGGTGATTGCAAGATTCTTTGGCTTGATGCCGATGCTTAATTTTTTCACCCGCAGTGAACTGGAAAAGAGCTTAACCGATGCTGGTTTTCAGCTTGAACATCAATATCAACCCACTAAAGAAAGTGCTGTATTTATCGTAGCCAAAAAGATTTAAGTGCTTAACGACAGAAAGTTTCCATGTGGTTTGCATTGACCTTATCCTTATATCAAGCCACAGTGACTCCAATAGCCCTTGTTTGTACATGAATGCAATATCAAGGAACACAGGACGTATTTAGGAGGGTAATACATGGACAACCAAGTACACATATTACCAGTTAGGCATTCATACGGAGAAAGAATTGAAAATAAATTTGTTTTTGATGCTTGGATTTCTTACGAGCTTAAGTGTAATTTCAAGTTCTCATGCAGCGGGTAATGCAGATCCTATTAAAGATGTAGATTTAAAAAGTTACATATTACAATTTACACCTCCAAAAGAGCTAATGAACTATTGTATAGATAACGGAATTGATCCGATTAATTGGATCAATGTTCAGTATATTGATTTCAATAAGGATGGTTATAGTGAAGCCATTGTAGAAGCATCATCATGTGCTATGGGAAATGGTGGGGCAGATTTTATTAAAATATTTAGCATGTCCTCAACCCAAAAGTTAGTTGAACTTAAAATAAATGATGAGGGTGTAAACCCTTCAGATTTACATTATGGACAAGGCTGGACACCTCGCTTGACCGTGGAAGATGACCAGCTTATTCGTTGGTACATTATTCACCCAAAAGATTTGGCGCGAACTAAATCTAAAAGTGGTTGGAAAAAGAAAATATTTTATATCCTGAAAGATTCTGAGTTTTTTATTCATAGAATTGAAGAAACTCGTCCTAAGTAGAATGATAATTAAACGTCTGCCTAACAAAAAACTAGAGAGGGACATCAGCTATGCCGCTGCCTCTCAATTAAAGTGTTATGTGTAAAATAAGGATGGCATGAAAGTACTTGAACGAATTGCATTAGTTGATCGCATAGGTCGTGAACTTCAATCACGCATGAGCTATACTAATATTGATGTTTATTTGGGTGCATATGGAATAAACACTAAAGGTGTTGAACCTAGCTCAAACAGCAAATGGATTTACGTTAAAGAACTTCTCGCAAATGCTGATGAAAGCTTAGTCTTATCCATTGCAGAGGAGCTTGATTTAACCCACGAATTTTCTAGTAGTACTCCTAAAGAAGCAACCTTCTGGAAAGCAGGCCATTTTAAACTTTTTTTAAGTCATTTAGCCTCTTTTAAGTCTAATACTGCACGACTGCAACAAGCATTAAAAAAATACGCCATAACATCATTTGTTGCACATGAGGACATAGAACTAAGCAAAGAGTGGCAAATTGAAATTGAATCAGCACTCCACACAATGGACGCAATGGCAACAATTCTAATGAAAGGGTTCAAAGAAAGTAACTGGTGTGACCAAGAGGTTGGCTTTGCTGTAGGCAAAGATGTACTTATTATACCTATAAGGAAAGGCATTGATCCTTACGGCTTTATAGGCAAATACCAAGGAATTCAAGCACAAAACAAAAATATTGGTGAAGTTGCTGAGGAAGTTTTCCAAACAATAGTAAAGTCGGCTAAAACACGTGGCAAAATGCTTAACGCCATATCAAATGCAATAGGGCAATCAACAGAAGTCGAAGATGCTACAGAGAAAGTAATTTTACTTAAATCTGTTAATAATATCCCTCAGGAAGTATTAGATAAAATAAAAATTTCAGTAACAGAAAATACCGTACTAATAAATTCAAAAACATTTATTAATGCTATTAATGAGTTGTTTGGTATATATTCTGTTGAAGAGCTTAAGGTTGGCGGAGCCGCTAAGGAAAATGTGTGGGATGATGACATACCATTTTAGTAAAACACATAACAAGATGGTAAAGGTCGTATGTGCAAAAAATAGCACACACTCGGACCAAGCAAACAGTACGCTTGGCCGCTTACCTGGTCGTTATGCCAAGAGAATCTGATTTCATGCCTAAATCCGATACACCTAAAACGATGACCTTTAAGTCACCAGAAGAGCTAAGTAAGTGGCTACAAGCGAACCATGCCACCGAAAGCGAACTTTTGATTAAGATGTTCAAGAAGGGTTCTGGAATTCCGAGCGTGAATTGGAACGAAGTCGTGATTGAGTCGCTGTGCTGGGGCTGGATTGACGGTATCAAGAAGTCGCTCGATGACCGAGCCTTCCTTCAACGAATTACGCCAAGAAAGGCTCGAAGTAATTGGTCAAAGAGGAATACAGAACATGTCGATCGCCTGATCATTGAGGGACGGATGAAGGAGCAGGGGCTTGTGCATGTTCGCGCGGCGAAAGCGGACGGTCGTTGGGAAAAAGCCTATAGCACTAGTGAAATGACGGTTCCAGAAGACTTTCTAGCAGCTCTGGAGCGCATGCCGAAGGCGAAAGCGTTCTATGAGACGCTAACCAAATCCAATCGCTACGTTATTGCTTATGGATTGGAATCTGCAAAGAAACCTGAAACCAGACAGAGCAGGTTCAAAAAATTCATGGACAAGCTAATCCACAAAGAGAAGCCTTAAAAAAGTGCTGTGTTTATCGTAGCCAAAAAGATTTAAGCATTAAAAAATGTTGTCACGTCTTGAGCTCAACGATTCAAATAACAATGGGCAACAGGAAAATTAATTGAGCCTGATTCAATTGATTCTCAATTATTCATCAGCTATAGTCTTTGATGACTAAGAAAAAACAAATCCGTGTTTGAGAGTTAATATGCGATATCAAGGAATTAATTCCATATATATAGAAAAAATACATGGGATTTTTTCTATATATATGATTAGAGCGTTTTTAACGATATTGTTACTTTTTTCTTTTGATGCTAACTCGTCAGAACAATGTGATTTAACTAATGAGTATATAAAGGCACGGAGTGAAGTCAGAAAAATTATCTATGGTGAAGACAACAATTACCGTAGATGCTTAAATGCTGCGTCCGAAATAGAATATTGGAGGGCTCTCTCTAAATGCGTTGAAATGGGTGACGGCAAGAATATAGGTGGTGGCTGCGCTCACTTGGTAGGAAGAGGCAAATATATCCAAAAACCTAATAATATACATTGTGAAATATTTAAGTTCGAGCCTACACCTGAACTAGCCAAGAACTTACTGGATGAAATCGTTAAAGAAAGAGACATTAAGAAATGCACCAATTAAAACACATAACAACACTGTTATATTTCAGGAGTAACCAATGATGGATGTTAGTTTAATAGCAGCTCTAATAGGTATCGCGGCGGGCGCATTTGGCTACTGGTTTACTACATTTTCTGTCCAGCCAATCTTGATGTTTAAAAAAATACGGTTACGCATACACACTGAATTTATTTATTATGCACAAGTTATCAATACAAATGGTCTTAATGATGAAATGCAGGCTTTGTACAGGGAGCGAGTACTAATGAACAGAAAGTCATCAGCAGAATTATCAGCGGCATACATCAATCTTCCTTCATGGTATAGGTTTTACCTGAAGCTTAGACATCAGACCCCACAAATTGCAGTTAGACATCTAATCGGCTTTTCAAATACAACCGAATACGACGACTCTCATAAGCTAGAAAATGCGATTAAAAAGTCACTTAATCTGCCAAGAGAAATATAACAATGCACTCCAGCCGACCCGCCTATGCGGCACTTTTTTTGTGCTTAACAGGTTAAGGGGTCGGAGCCCTTTAATGAAGGGTTTGCTGTTTTTTATTGGTTTTCTACATAGTTAAAGATGATGCATGGTCGTATTTCTAGCATGAAAATGACGTCATTGGTGAGAGGTGTAAAATGGATTTACCTAGTTTAAGGCGCGAAACAAGATACGGCATGCCAGCGGCTGATCAAATATGAACATTCAAACTGCAAACACCAAAGAAACCATTCAACGGTGTTTTCAAGCATTTAAAGAGCTAAGGCCACATCTCACTGAGGATGCATTCGTGGCTCAAGTGTTGCGCCAAATGGAAAATCATCACTATCAAATGGTATACATCGAAGAAGAAAGCATTGTCATCGCTGCATCGGGATACCGCGTTGCCGAATATCTCGCTTGGGGAAAAACATTTTATGTCGATGATATTATTACCATCAGCTCTCACCGCCATCTGGGCTGCGCTCCATGCTTATGCAATGGCTCATAACAAAAGCCAAAGCCTTATCTTGCCAAGAGTTTCACCTCGATTCTGGTACACATAGACATGATGCCCACCGACTCTATCTGCGCAACAAACTTAATATAAGCTCCTTCCATTTCTCAAATAAGCTTGAGCAAATGAATAATAAACGAGACTCATAAAAACATCAGGAAATCCACATATTTAATGTTGCTAGTAGATTTACTTGCAAAAACACCTCACAAACCTAATCCATCAAAAACGTTCCGCCTTGGCATGGCACCTCCTCCATTTTGATTGACCTGACGAGAATCACTGGGCACTGTACTTCCCATGCCTCTTTTTGTGCCCAGTTTATTGGGGGAACCCCATCATCATGTTTATTAGTGTACTTGATCTTTTTAAGATTGGCATAGGCCCTTCAAGCTCGCATACCATGGGGCCGATGCTTGCTGCTAAACATTTTATCGACAACCTCAAAACAACTTATGCCACCACAAACCATCTTTCGGACACTTATATCCAAGTCACCCTTAAAGGTTCCTTGGCACATACGGGGAAAGGCCATGCAACAGACACGGCAATTGCTTTGGGTTTACATGGCTACACCGCAAAAGGTTTGGCCGACTGTGACATTGCAGCACTTATCACACAAACCATGGGACTTCATAAGATTGTCATTTCCCCTGCAATCACTGCTTTATTCTCGCCCGTGGTCAACATTGATTTCTCTCAAAAAGATGCCCTACCCGAACACCCCAATGGCATGATATTTCAATTCATCCAAAAACCTGGCCATGTTTTGCACACAGAAACTTACTTTTCTATCGGTGGTGGTTTTATCTCCACACTGGCTGAAATAAACCAAGTCGTTGCGCCGCTGCCCATACCTCTGGCACAGCATCACCCTTTTCCTTTTGAGTCTGCGCAGGCAATGCTAGAAATGTCTCGAGAACACAATGTATCCATCGCAGAAATGAAACTCAGCAATGAATGCATACAAACGACCAAAATAGAACTTTATCAAGGCCTAAAAAACATCATTGATGCTATGCAACAATGTATCACGCAAGGGCTAGCGACAAATGGCATACTACCTGGTGGTTTACAGGTTGAAAGACGTGCACAAGGCCTGTTTCAACAGCTTCAAGAAGCACCCGAAAAGGCCAATGTGAATGACTGGTTATGTGCTTATGCCATGGCTGTAAATGAAGAAAATGCGGCAGGCCATATGGTGGTTACAGCACCAACAAATGGTGCAGCGGGGGTGATCCCTGCCGTGCTTCACAATTTCCTTACTCACGAAGGTGGTACTCAAGCACAAGCCTTTGAATTTTTATTAACCGCCGCCGCCATTGGTGGCATCATTAAACACAATAGCTCTATATCAGGTGCAGAAGTGGGCTGTCAGGGTGAAGTCGGGTCTGCGGCATCTATGGCAGCGGCAGGTTTATGTGCAGCGCGTGGCGGCACACCTGAGCAAATCGAAAATGCCGCTGAAATAGCCTTGGAACATCACCTGGGTATGACATGCGACCCAGTCAAAGGTTTGGTGCAAATCCCTTGCATCGAAAGAAATGGTTTTGGTGCAATTAAGGCTCACACTGCTGCAGCACTTGCATTGCGAGGCACAGGAAATCATTTTATGCCGCTAGACAACTGCATTGCTGCGATGAAACAGACCGGGCAAGAGATGTCTGAAAAATATAAAGAAACGTCTTTAGGTGGGCTAGCTGTAAACATCACGGAGTGTTGATTAACCACCCATACTTCTACAATGATTGACACTGAAGCATGTGCGATTATGATGCGCATCCTTTTTCGAATTAGTAGGAGTTTCAAATGAGTTTTACATACAAACCAAGTCGTATCCGTCGCGCTCGTACATGTGGTTTCCGTGCACGCATGGCAACTCGTGGTGGTCGTGCAGTGATTAATCGTCGTCGTGCTAAAGGCCGCAAGCGTTTATCTGCATAAAATAGATTTCCCTCGCGCTTATCGCTTAGTTTCTAAAGCTGATTTTGCGCGCATGAAACAGGGGAAACGCTTTAAAGTGCTAGGATTGAATTTAGTGATAGCCCCTAACGATTGCAATCATGCTCGTTTGGGGCTTGCTGTTTCTGGCAAGTATGGCAACGCCGTTCAACGCAACCGCTTAAAACGATGTCTACGCAGTGCTTTTCGCCAACATAATATTCGTGAACACAAGATGGACATTCTTGCTATCCCCTCACCACATCTTAAAGCTGAAAACATTACCGAACACATGATGTCCACTTGTTTTGATACCCTCTCCAAGCGTTGTAACATTTAAAAATCATGCGTTTCCTCTTGATTGGTTTGGTGAAGTTCTACCGTTATTTTATATCCCCTCTTTTGCCTGCTCGCTGTCGTTTTATACCCACATGCTCAGAATACGCGATAGAAGCACTACAAACTTATGGCGCATGGAAAGGTGGCTATTTAGCCCTAAAACGTATTCTCCGTTGCCATCCTTTTTCATCATGTCATGGTTACGACCCGCTGCCGTAACAGCGACTTTTTTGCACACTTTAAAAACACAGGAATAATCGCATGGAATCCAAAAATCTAATTTTAGCTTTTGCACTCTCGATGGCTGTCTTGATGGGCTGGAGCTGGTTATTTCCGCCGCAACAACCCGTGCAAGTTCAAAATGATGCGCAAACACAAGCAATAACCCAAAATTCTACTGATATGCAAACCCAATCATCCGCGGCCCCAGCGCAAGTCACCGCAAGCAAAAGTAATGATGGCGGTGATGTTACAAACAAAGTCATTTCAAACAACATCATCAGCACTTTTGGTAATGATGTGCTTGATTTGAGTCTAAACGCTAAAGGTTGGCTTGCTGATGCAACCCTCTCAGAATACCAACTATCACTTGATGATGCTACAAAAGTGCAAATGCTTACCACAGGTGAGTTTCATGAAGCATACGTTAACAGTGGTGTACAAGGCAAAAAATTAACCCAACCATTTAAACTGATTTCTAACACAAGAAGCGCTGAGCAAACAGTTATTGTCTTTGAAGGCATGTTGGATAACAATTATGTATGGCGTCGCACCTACTCACTCAACCAAGGTTCATATCTCATTAACGTCAAAGATCGCCTAATTGGCGGCGCTGGCCTTAAATTATACCGCCAAGTGGTTAATAAAAACCCACTTGCTTCTGGTGTAGACACATTCAACGAACATATTGGCCCTATCGGTTTGTTTCAAGATAAATTGACCGAAGTTAGTTATGCCGATTTAGATGAAACGGGCCCACAAAAGCTTGCTGCTATGGGTGGCTGGACAGGCATGATGAGCCGCTATTTTATCACAGCTATTTACGGCAATGATCAGACCGAAAACTACCGTTATTATTATCAAGGTGACGGCCGCACATATCAAGCTGGCTTAATCAACGATGGTACTGTTGAACAAGGCGATATGGTTTTTGATGACAATATCTATGTCGGTCCGAAATCATCGCCTATCTTAAAAAAAGCCGGCGTTGAACTTGAACGTAGCGTAGATTTTGGTTGGTTTGCTTTTATCGCCAAACCCTTACACGATGTTTTGCTTTGGTTGCATCAATACATCTCAAACTTTGGTGTGATTATTATTTTAATGGTTATCGCCATTAAAGCGATTCTATTTATTCCAACCCAAAGTGCTTATCGCTCCATGGCAGCTATGCGCAAACTGCAACCTGAAATGGTTCGCCTTAAAGATCGTTATGGTGATGATCGCGCTAAAATGGGTCAGGAAGTGATGGGGCTGTATAAAAAGAATAAGGTGAACCCGCTTGGTGGTTGTTTGCCTATCTTGATGCAAATGCCTATTTTCTTTGCTTTGTATAAAGTGTTGCTTATTTCCATTGAGCTGCGTCAGTCTCCATTCTACGGTTGGATTGAAGACATGTCTGTGCAAGATCCTTTTTTCGTTTTGCCGATTTTGATGGGTATTTCAATGTATATCCAAATGCAGCTTAACCCGCAGCCAACAGACCCTATCCAAGCCAAAGTGATGCAGTTTTTACCGATCATGATGACGGCTCTATTCTTATTCTTTCCTGCAGGTTTGGTCTTGTACTGGGTTGTAAATAATGTCCTTTCTATCATACAACAGCGCTTGGTGATGAAAAGCATGAATGTTGACTGATACTATTTCTGCAATTGCTACCCCCCAAGGGCGGGGTGGCATTGGCATTATTCGCATTTCGGGCTCACAAGCCTTAAACATTGCCAAACAACTATGCCAGATTTCCACAGACTTCAAACCGCGTTACGCACATTTTCAGCATTGGTATGATAAAGAAGGTGAAACCATTGATCATGGTCTCACCCTCTACTTTGCAGGCTCCAAATCATATACAGGCGAAGATACTATTGAGCTCCAAGGTCATGGTAGCCCTATTTTGCTGCGTGCATTATTTGAACGCACCTTAGAACTTGGTTGTAGAGCAGCTGAACCTGGTGAGTTTACACGCCGCGCTGTTGAACACGGTAAAATGGATTTGTCACAAGCAGAAGCTGTAGTCGCCTGTATTGATGCAGCGACACTGCGTGCTGCACAACAAGCGCAAAAACAGCTTGATGGCGCTTTTGGCCGACGTATTCATCAATATATGGACGACTTAACCTCTGTGGTTGCTCATGTCGAAGCATGTTTAGATTTTCCAGAAGATGAAGTACCCGATTTATTTTACGATCAATTAAGAGCCCGTGTAGAAAACGAACTTATCCAGCCCATAGAACAACAACTCAACAGCAAGCTGGGAGAGCGCCTTTTTGAAGGTGCAACTGTTGCTATTATTGGCGAGCCTAATGTGGGAAAATCAAGTTTATTAAACATCTTATCTGGGCGAGATCGTGCGATTGTTACTGACATCGCAGGCACGACTCGTGACACACTTGAAATTGATTTTGAAGTCAATGGTATTCCCATTCGTTTAACCGATACTGCAGGTCTACGCCTTACGGATGATGTGGTAGAAAAAGAAGGTGTGCGCAGAGCAAAACAAACTGCTGAATCCGCTGATTTGGTTATTTTTGTCGCCGATGCCTCGCGCCCTGACACATGGAACACACAAACACACTTCAAAAGTTTAGTGCCTGACATCCAAGTCATGAATAAAGTGGATATCTCGTCTAATGAAAATTTTAAAACATTTTTACCCATTTCCATCAAAAAAGAAATGGGGCTAGAACAGCTTCTCTCCACAATGGCAGAAAAACTGGGCGATGTGGATTTAACCGATGAAGCAGCTATGGTCACCTCTGCACGACACCGTACGGCACTTCAACAATCATTAACTGGTATTAAAGCGGGTTTAGTAATGCTGGGGTCAGAAGACAAAATAGACCTCACCGCTATGGAATGGCGAAGAGCTTGGTCATCTTTGGGCGAAATTCTTGGTATTGGTGATGTTGAATTTATTCTTGACCGTGTTTTTTCAGAGTTTTGTATCGGAAAATAACAACGAAGGCTTTTTATGACCTTCACTGCTATCTATCACCTGCAATTATTAGTGTGAAGATACGTTGGCATAAAAAGCAATACCAGTTTCTTCATCTTCATCAAGCAGTATCCACGCATCAGAGCCTTCTGAAGTGTCAGGAACATTGGTATGCGGAATCACATGGTTAAGTTTCAAGTTTTGACCACGACCTACGCGAATAATTTTACACAAGCCGCCAATCAAAAAAGACGATTCCCCATCAACACTTTCATCTTTGTAACTTAGCTGACAATCAATACCAAAATCACCAAAGGCACCCGCTTCATCACGCAGTACACTGGTTTGTAGTGTGATCACATCACCATCAATGGCTCCTGCAGTGTGTGCCAAAGCAAGCACTTGCGAGCCTTCCATTTCTGCAATAAAATCACTGAATTTACCTAAAACAATTGCCTCAAACTCAAAGTTTTTGTCCAATTTTTGAAATGCTGCGAAATTAACATTTCGAATTTCCCCTGCAAGACTCAGGCTAGGCAATACAAACATCAAAAGTACTATGAATTTATACATCAGTCTCTCCCTTATAAAACCATAAAATAACAAAGGAGAAAGTAGCCGTGGTGATAATTATCACAAGTCTTTTATTTTAAGACTCTTATGAACTGTCACCAAATGATACACCTACCATCTATGGTGAAATCAGTAGTTAATAATCGCGCAATCGTTTCCGGAAACAAACGGTGTTCTTCAACCTGAATTCTTTGATGTAACGTATGCCAATTGTCATCATCAAAAACTTCAACACTTGTTTGCGCTAAAATAGGGCCGCCATCCAAATCTTCGTTCACCAAATGAACCGTACAACCTGTAACCTTCACCCCATGCTCAAGCGCTGCACCCACAGCATCTGCACCGATAAAGGCAGGCAATAACGAAGGGTGGATATTAACAATACGGTTAGGGAAGTTTTGAATAAATTCTGCTGATAAAATGCGCATATAACCTGCCAAAACCACCCAATGGCAACCTGCTTCTTGAATCACTTTAGCACATGCTTCATCAAAATCTTTACGGTTATCGTAGTCCTTTGGGTTAAGAAAAAAAACATGGGGGACCCCTGCCTGCCGAGCAATAGAGAGGGCAGCAGCATCTTCTTTATTACATATCACGCAAGCAACCGTTGCAGGGCAAGTACCCTGCTCTATCGCTTGAAGAATCACGCGAAGGTTTGTGCCTTTTCCTGAAGCCATGACAGCAATACGATTGTTTTTCATTAACTTAAAACCTTCCCCTAACCTTGTAAAAGTATGCCAATTCAATCATTTCAAATTAACCTGCAATGCTTTTCTGTAAATGTTTCATCATCAAAAAACTCATCACGCAGGCAGTGAAGCTTGATGCCACAATCATATACAATACAATTAATTGCGCTGAAGCTGCCGCAAACACTGTGCTACCTGCCAAAAGCATGCCAACAAAAATACCTGGCATATGAACAATACCTACAACCTTTAGCGAATTGATAGGTGCAATCATAGCAGTATGCAGCCCCTCTTTGATATTGGCTACTGGCTGATTGGCATTGGGTTTCAATCGCTCATACATAATAGATACCGCATTCATACCATTGGCTGCAACCATACTTCCAAGTGGAATTAACGTGCGCGCATCATCACTAAAAGCCTTCGCAAAAACCAACCATGGCAGCGTGGCAACACAGCCACACGCAAGACCAAAACTTGCCGCAATCCAAGCATATTTGAAATTTTGATGATACGAAGCTGCATTATGCCCTGCAATCACACAAAAAATGGCGATAATTCCAGCTTGTGCCCAGTGCGACTGAATATCAAATAACCAGCCTAAAATGAAAGCTAAAAGTAATAGCTGCAGTGGTGCACGCACTGAAGCAATCATCATATCTTTTGATAAACCCAGCTTTTCTCTGCGTGCCCAATAACTTACACCAACAAGTAGCAGCCATGCCGCCATCATGCTGGTAACCATTTCCATCATATCCATATGGTTAATCTTTTTTTGCTAATGGATAAATTCTTATACGAATAATACGCCTAGGGTCTGCTTCAGAAATAATCATCTTTAAACCCGCAATTTTAACATGTTCACGTGTTACAGGGATACGACCCAATTCGCTGGTAATTAAACCGCCCACAGTATCAAAATCGCCTTCTGGCACTTTTATTCCAATCGCTTCGGCAAAATCTTCGATGTGCACACGCGCCATCACATCATATGTACCCTCTTTTGTTTGTGTGATTCCCGCTTCTTCTTCATTCGTGCCTTCATCAATTGAGCCCACAATCTCTTCAAGCAAATCGGGTAATGTTACCAAACCCGCTGTACCACCAAATTCATCCTGAACAATGGCAATATGGCTTCCTTCGCGCATCTCTGACATCAACCCTGCAACCCGTTGCAACTCAGAAATTTTAGGGCACGGTCGAATAAACTCACTTAAAACAATAGCTTCACCGCGTATTTTTGCGGAAAACAAATCCCAAAGGTGAACCACCCCTACGATATGGTCTAAATCACCATCGGTAACAGGCAGCCGTGTAGATGTTGCCTTTAAAATCTCTTGTTCCAGTGCTTGAGCAGAAATTCCTATATCAATGGCATGTATATCTGAGCGCGGTGTCATGATTTCACGTACACGCGTATCGTGAAACTCAACAGCTTGCACCAACATTTGGCGCTGCTCATCCGATTGAATGCACTCTGCGCGTTGCACTATTTTCATCAGTTCTTCGGCACTTTTTCCTGGCCTCAACCAATCAAGTGCTTTTTTCCGTAATTTTATTCGCCAAAGACTCATAAACACACCTCATCTGAAAGCTCAGGGTAAGGCTTGTGCAGCCCTAATTGTTTCATCACTTTATTCTCTAATGTTTGCATCACTTCGGCTTCTGCATCATTGAGGTGATCAAAGCCCAACAAATGCAACGTACCATGTACGACGAGGTGTATACAATGCGCACGTTCAGGCAATGTTAAACGTGTGGCTTCTTCAGACACAAAAGGTGCTGCAATAATAATGTCTCCAAGGGATTGCTCCGCTTCAAACTCACCTGCTTCTTGCATCGGAAAAGATAAAACATCAGTAACTTGGTCTTTATCGCGCCAAGTTGCATTGAGCTCTTGCACCACCCTATTATTTGAAAAACGTATACATATGATTGGCGCTTTGATTTCCTTTGCAAGCAAACAACTCAGCCTTACTGCCTTGATAACATCTTGCTCATCAACCAGAGCTTCAACATCATCATCCAACAAAACATCAATCATGTTTATCGTATGCCTTCACAATTTGTTCCACCAAACGATGACGGATCACATCTTCACTGCTCAAACGACAAGTACCAATCTCTTTCACCCCTTCCAGCACATTTAAAGCATGCATAAGCCCACTGTCCTGCGGGCGTGGCAGGTCTATTTGGGTGACATCACCTGTAACCACCATTTTTGAGCCAAAACCCAAACGGGTAAGGAACATTTTCATTTGTGATTTTGTGGTGTTTTGTGCTTCATCAAGAATCACAAATGCGTCATTAAGTGTGCGGCCGCGCATATAAGCCAGTGGTGCGATTTCAATCACACCTTGTTCCATCAGTGCATTCATTTTTTCAGCGCCAATCATATCCGACAAAGCATCAAAAAGCGGACGCAAATAAGGGTCTACCTTTTGCTGAAGATCACCAGGTAAAAAACCTAAATTTTCACCCGCCTCAACTGCAGGGCGCGTTAAAATAATTTTTTCAACTTGGTGCGCATTCAACGCCACAACAGCATGTGCAACGGCAAGGTATGTTTTACCACAACCTGCAGGGCCAATGCCAATCGTCAGTGTTTTATCTTCGATGGCACGCAAATATTTGCGTTGATTGGGTGTTTTTCCTTGGATATTTCTGCGCCCAGCAATGAGTGTGATTTCATCGGTCGTATAATCTGTAAATTCATGGTTTTCTTTTTGCACAATATTGCTCCGGTACTCACGCAAAATATCTTCAATGGCTAAGGGGCTGGTGAGCCCCACACGAACCTGTTCTTTAAGCTGTTCAAGTATTTGCGCAGCCTCTTGCCTCAATTCGCCTAAGATAAACCATTTACCCATTTGCCCGCGAATGGAGACAGAGAGGGTTTCTTCAATACGCTTCAAATGATTGTTTCTAACGCCACAAACAAGCGCAAGTGTAGTGGCATCTAACTCAGAACATTCAAATAAAACAGGATCTTTACTCTGCAATGATTAATTCCCCACGCAATGACATTGCATATGCATCAACAATTTTTACGGGCAATGTTTGTCCAATCAAGCGTGGATTTCCTTTAAAATGAACAATTCTGAAATCAGGTGTACGCCCTGATAAATCTCCTTCATTTTTACTTTTATTCTCAACCAATACATCCAACGTTTTGCCTATTTGTTTTTGCATACGCTCGCGTGATTGTTCGCGCAACAATTCCAACAAAGCTTGCAAACGTTCATCTTTAATCGTTTCTGGTACATTATCTTCAGCTTTTGAGGCAGGTGTGCCCGGGCGCGGTGAATATTTAAAGCAATATGCTGAGTCATATCCTACGCGGCGTACCAAGTCGAGTGTTTGGGCAAAATCTTCATCCGTTTCACCAGGGAAACCCACGATAAAATCAGATGATAAAGCAATCTCTGGCGTGTGCAGACGCAATTCCTCAATGGCTTTAAAATAATCTTCGCGTTTGTGCCCTCTGTGCATGGCTTTTAGAATATCATCTGAGCCTGACTGCACTGGCAAATGTAAATATGGCATCAAGGTTGGGATTTCGGCAAAAGCTTCAGCCAAATCTGTAGTCATTTCCATGGGATGACTGGTTGAAAAACGTAGCCGTTGCATGCCTTCAAGCTCACCGACAGCATAAAGAAGCTTCGCAAAATCCCATTCTTTGCCATCAGTCCCTTCGCCAAGATAACCATTCACATTTTGACCCAACAACGAAATGTCTTTGGCACCACCATCAATCAAGGCTTGGCATTCTTTTAAAATATCTGCGGCTGGCCGTGATATTTCTGCGCCGCGTGTATAAGGCACAATACAAAAGGTGCAAAATTTGTCGCAGCCTTCCATGATTGTGACATAACCAGAAATGCCTTCGGCTTTTGGCTTGGGTAAATGGTCAAATTTTTCAATTTCGGGCATATCTGTGACTGTCACACGAACACGGCCACGGCGAATCTCTTTCACCATTTCTGGCAACCGATGGTAAGTCTGTGGGCCAAACACGATATCCACGTATGGGGCACGTTTTTGGATACGGTCACCCTCTTGCTGACCCACGCAACCACCCACACCGATAATCAAATCAGGGCGTTTGTCTTTTATTTTTTTATAACGCCCAAGCTCTGAATACACTTTATCTTCGGCTTTTTCTCGAATCGAACAGGTATTCATCAAGATCACATCAGCATCTTTGGGATCGTCAACTACCCGTAAACCATAGGCTTCTTGCATCAAATCACTCATGCGCGAGGAATCATAAACATTCATGGCACAGCCATATGTTTTGATAAATAAGGTGTCTAAACTTTTTAACTGAGGTTTCTTTTTCAAAGGTTCAATAACTTGCATAGGCATAGATTAAAAGGCAGCAGCCAAGAGTGCAAACAGAATACACCAAAGCGCAGTAGCCATAGGGGTTGTTCTTGTCATTTGTCGCGAAAATAAGTGATAATTAAATGAAAACCAAACTTACTTTTCACAGGACCTTGTACCTTGTGCAACTCTTTTTTGAAAATGACTTGCTCAACAGCTTTAACCAGTTGCCCGGGGAATATCTCACCCAAATCACCACCGCGTTTTTTCGAAGGGCATAATGATTGCTGCCTCGCCAATTTGGCAAAGTCATTGCCTTGCGCGAGCTTCTCTTTGAGTTGCTCCGCCTCAGCCTTGGTTTTCACCAGAATATGTTTTGCCATAGCACTTTTCATCATAAAATTCTTTCTCTAATCAGGCCTATAATTCTTGAGTTCCAAGATTACTTAGATCAAGTTAAGCAGCCAAAGCCCATAGCAACGCTATTGGCAAAGGCAAATAACGCCGAGATCAGTGATTTTGGGGCTCAAGAAACGCCTTGAGATTTGAGGTATTCCTCATATGTCCCATGATAATCCACGATGCCATCTTCAGTGATTTCAATAATGCGTGTAGCAAGCGAAGATACAAATTCACGGTCATGCGATACAAACACCAACGTGCCTTCATAATGCTCTAAAGCCGTGTTCAACGATTCGATAAACTCCATATCCATGTGGTTGGTTGGCTCATCAAGCAGCAATACATTTGGATTTTTGAACATAAACTTACCAAAAAGCATACGCCCCTGCTCTCCACCTGAAAGCTGTTGCACTTTTTTAGCAATATCGTTTGAGGTGAATAACATACGCCCCAAAATACCACGGATTTCTTGTTCACCATGTTCTTGTTTTTTCCACTGTGCCATCCAGTCATAAAGGCTTTCATTCTGTGCAAAGTCATGCGAATGATCCTGAGCATAATAACCAAGTTGCGCATTTTCAGACCATTTCACAATGCCCGAATCTACTTCTAAATCGCCAGCCAAACAGCGCATAAAGGTTGTTTTACCAATACCATTTGCACCAATGACGGCAATGCGCTCACCGGCAGTGAGCATAAAATCAAAGTTTTTGAACAATGGTTTTTCATCAAACCCTTTGCTGATGCCTTTAAGCTCTAAGGCATTGCGGAAAAGTTTTTTATCTTGCGTAAAACGGATAAAAGGTGTGATGCGACTCGACACTTTCACCTCATCCAATTGAATTTTATCAATTTGTTTCGCTCTTGATTGGGCTTGGGTAGATTTTGAAGCATTGGCAGAGAATCTGCGCACAAAAGCTTGTAGTTCTTCAATCTTTTCAGATTTTTTGGCATTGCTTTGCAATAGTTTGGCTTGCACCAGCGCTGCAGCTTCCATGTAGTCGTCGTAATTGCCTGGATACAAACGAATCTCGCCGTAGTCCACATCGGCCATATGCGTGCATACACTGTTTAAGAAATGCCTATCATGGGAGATGATAATCATGGTTGCATTGCGCGACATAATCACAGTTTCTAGCCAACGAATAGCATTGATGTCCAAGTTGTTGGTTGGCTCATCAAGCAAAATAATTTCAGGGTCACCAAACAAGGCTTGCGCAAGCAATACGCGAAGCTTCCAGCCCGGGGCAATGGATTTCATCAAGCTAAAATGTTCTTCCAATGGAATGCCCATGCTTAGCAACAAATCACCCGCATTGGCATCAGCACTATAACCATCAAGCTCAGCAAACTGTGCTTCTAGATCACCAGCGCGCATACCATCTTCTTCACTAAAATCAGGCTTAGCATAAAGCGCATCACGCTCTGTTTTAATTTTCCAAAGCAACTCGTGCCCCATCATCACAGTATCAATCACGGTATGTTCTTCAAAAGCGAAATGATCTTGGCGCAGTTTACCAATGCGTTGGTGTTCGCCAATTTGCACAGTGCCCGCAGTAGGCACTAAATCGCCACCTAAAATCTTCATAAACGTTGATTTTCCGCAGCCATTGGCACCAATCAGACCATAACGATTGTTATCACCAAACTTCACCGTAACATTTTCGAAGAGGGGCTTTTGCCCAAATTGCATTGTAATACCAGTTGTAGAAATCAAAACGTTAATCCATGAATCTTATAAAATTAATCACTATTCAGTAGGCTATAATGATTTTGAGGGGAAACGCAGGATAGGGTTCAATCTAATATATACAAGATTTTACCCCCTTTGTTTATTTTTTACTGGAAAAAGACCCTCAGTTCACTACTGTTAGCAACAGGAATATTTAAGGGGGCGACATGTCAAAACAAGTTAAACCTTTTTTAAAATGGGCTGGAGGAAAAACCCAACTTCTTAATGATATTAAGATGCAGTTCCCTTACTCCCCTGATGATGAATTTACGTTTGTGGAGCCGTTTGTTGGTAGTGGGGCTGTCCTTTTTTGGGTCATTAACAACTTTCCTAATGTCCAGCGTTGTATCATCAATGATATCAACCCAGACCTTATCAATACTTATCAAGTTATTCGTAATGATGTGGCTTCACTCATCAACCAACTGTCTATTTGGGAAACTGAATATCATGGCATCGGTGATAATCCAGAAGAAAAGAAAACATACTACTATGCTAAACGTTCAGCGTTTAACACCAAATTAGAGGATTCAATCAACCAAGCTGCCTTATTCATTTTTCTAAATAGAACCTGCTTTAATGGTTTGTATCGTGTAAATAAAAGTGGCGGGTTTAATGTTCCTATTGGGAGTTACAAAACCCCTACTATTTGCGATGCTGACAACCTGCATAGAGTCAGCGAGGCTCTCCAAAATGTGACCATTCTTCATGGTGACTTTGAGCAGACGCTTGAGCATGCTGGAGACAAAACCTGTTTTTATTTGGACCCACCATATAAGCCACTCAGCACATCATCTAATTTTAACGCATACGCTAAGGGTGCATTTGATGATACCGAGCAGGTTCGTCTCAAAGAGTTCTGTGAAACACTAAACGTAAACAATCACCAATGGATTTTAAGTAACTCCGATGTAAAAGACTGCGCGCAAAATGGTAATTTCTTTGATGACCTTTACGCATCATTCAATGTGCTACGAGTGAATGCCAGCAGAAACATCAACTCAATTGGAGCCAAAAGAGGCAAGATTTCAGAGCTTCTTATTACGAACTAAATCATGAAAAACCTAGCTCACATGTTAAATCTAAAATCCGATGATGAGCTGTTTGATTATTTCACCAACACCCTAAAGCTTAAAGGCATTACCCAGTGGGATTATTTTGTAAACTGGGATAAAGTGTATAGAGGCATAGTGCCTTTTGAAAAAGAACTAAACCTTTTGAATGTGCTTATCGGTAAAGAAAATATACATGAAGAGCTAACCAGCCTCATTCTTGAATATCCCAAAGTTGTAAATGCAATCCCCATACTTTTAGCGCTTCGCTTTAAGAAAAAAACTGACCAACTGCTTAATATTTTAAGCGATGCAGTAAACTACAAGTACGACCACTTTGACCTTTCCATTGTTATGCCAAACAAAGCTGAAACTGAGAGTATCGCAACGTTTTTTATTAATTCTGGTTTGGGCACTTTGGTTAAAGATAAAAAAGTAAAAAACCTTGTCGATTTTGCCACGGGTGTAGAAGTAGGGCTTGATAGCAATGGACGCAAAAATCGTGGTGGCCATCAAATGGAAAACCTTGTTGAGCGATATATTCAAGAAGCCTGCACCGAACTCAATATGCCTTACTTAAAGGAGGCGACAGCTAAAACCATTAAAGATACCTGGGATATAGATTTAGTTGTCGATAAATCATCCCGAAGAATTGACTACGTTATCAACAAAAATGGAAGGCTCTTTTTCTTTGAAGTGAATTTTTATAACGGCGGCGGCTCCAAGTTAAAATCGACTGCTACTGAATATGTCAAAATGAACGAATACTGGAACAATCAAAATATCGAATTTATTTGGATAACAGATGGTGCAGGCTGGCTTACAACTTTAAAACCCTTGCGTGAATACTTTGATAAGGCTGAGTATCTATTAAACCTAGAAATGCTTAAGTATAAAACACTCAATAAATTATTAAATCTATGAGAAACCTGCCGCATATGATATCTAAAGGTCAAGAACCACTGGCTATTTTCCAAGTTAATAGCACTTATATTTTAGGAGTCTATCAAGGAAATATTTCCGATTTTGATTTGCTCTTAAAGTTCAGACAAAAGGATTCAAATTCTAAATCTGGTTGGTCTAGGATAAGAACCCCAAAGCATATCCATTGGGCAGTTGATGTGCTTTTGAAAATGAATGCTGAGAAGGGTAAAACAAAAGAGTTTCTAACTTTTTTAATTAAATTCTGGAATAATCAAGTTAAGCCTTTAACAACAGTAGAAGAAAGAAACACTTTATTAAGTAAAGAACTTATCCAAGAAATAAATATTGAAGCAACAGAATATGCCTCTTTAGCAGATAAAGGAGAATATAGCGTTAAGTTTTTATTGCTAATCGCTAAGCTTTTAATGTTTCAAGAAAAAACAAATTACCATCAGGCATATATGTTTAAAGATCTACTTGTTGCCCTTGAAAGCGGCAAGGATATATTTAAAATTGTTTCTGTTGCGACTCATAGATAGTGATTTCATCATATTTCAAATCAAGAGATCGGAATTTTACTTTAATTGAATCTGATTTACTTAAGGTCTTACCTCAGTTCGATTTTAAGTTTGATATGATTTTTGCCGACCCTCCATATTTTTTATCCAACGATGGTTTAACCATCAAAAATGGAAAAGTAACCAGTGTGAATAAAGGTGATTGGGATAAGTCTTTTGGTGCTAAAGAAATGAGTAAATTCAACCGCAAGTGGTTGAAGCTTGCTAGGGGTAAGCTCAAGGATAATGGCACCATTTGGATTAGCGGAACAAATCATAATATATTCAATATTGGTCAGCTTCTGAATGAGCTTGGCTTCAAAATTCTAAATATTATCACATGGGAAAAGACCAACCCTCCGCCTAACTTCTCTTGCAGGTTTTTTACCCATTCTACCGAACAAATCATTTGGGCACGCAAAGAGCCAAAAGTACCACACTATTTTAACTACGCTTTGATGAAAGAATTAAACGATGGAAAACAAATGAAAGATGTGTGGCGATTACCAGCCATTGCGCGATGGGAAAAACGTTGCGTTAAACATCCAACCCAAAAACCGCTAGCCCTGCTTACACGAATCATTTTAGCATCCACCCAAAAAGGCGCATGGATTCTCGATCCTTTTGCTGGAAGCAGTACCACAGGTATTGCAGCAAACCTATTGGGCAGAAGGTATTTAGGCATTGACCAAGAAGCAGAGTTCCTAGAAATCAGCAAAGCACGAAAGCTTGAAATTGAAAACCCTGTTATAGCTGAGCTTTATAAATCAAAAATTCGAGGTTTCAGCAACAAATCACAACTGAGTGCGTTTGTCGCAAACGAATCTGAAGCTGAGTATATGATTCAGAGCTTAGACGCCTTCATCAAATAATCTTAGCATTTTAATCAGAAGGTTCCGCCGTTCCAACCAAACATAACTCGTTCAGGTGCAGAAAATTCAATGTATATGCGCGAAGCATCGATTTGTAGTTCTTTTTGCAAGAAGACGCACAATGTTTTGGATAATCCTGCTGTCTGCCCACTTGTTAAACCTAAACTTTTAAGCTCAAGATATGCCAAAGGTTCTGTGGTGCCAGCAAAACTCATGGCCTCATCATTGGATAGTTTAATCATCACATAACTTTCAGGTTTGCTTAACGCCTCTGCGACTAATAAAGAGGCTTTCGCTAAAAAGCTTGTTTTATCTTGCACCAACACATTCGTTTGAATGCTTAAAACTGGCATGCTTTATTGATGCCCGACGTGAATTTTAAAAGCCATGATGGTGTTGGCCATCAGCATGGTGATGGTCATCGGGCCTACACCGCCCGGCACGGGGGTAATCCAGCCAGCGCGTTTGGATGCGGCATCAAAATCCACATCACCTGTAAGCGAGCCATCTTCCAAACGATGAATGCCCACATCAATCACAATCGCCCCTTCTTTAATCCATTCGCCCTTGATTAAACCTTGTTTGCCTGCTGCTGCCACCACCACATCTGCTCGTTCAATATGCGATTGCAGGTTTTCTGTGAACCGATGACAAACTGTCGTCGTCGCCCCTGCGATCAAAAGTTCTAAGGCCATAGGTCTACCCACCATATTTGATGCACCCACAACCACTGCTTCTTTGCCATGCAAATCCACACCTGTTTCTTCCAGCAACTTCATGCAACCATAAGGTGTGCATGAGCGGAATGTTGGCATACGCACGGTTAAACGCCCGATATTGCAGGGATGAAATCCATCTACATCCTTTTTGGGGCTGATGGCAGTGATGATGGTTTCAGGGTTGATATGGGCAGGCACTGGCAACTGCACAAGAATACCATCCACTTTGGGATCGCTATTAAGCTCAGTGATAAGCCCTAGCAAATGCTGTTGGCTTGTGTCTGCTGGCAACTCATAAGAAAACGAATCAAAACCAATTTTTTCGCACGCTAATTTTTTATTGCGCACATAAACATGTGACGCAGGATCATCACCCACGATAAGCACTGCCAAACCTGGGGCGCGACCATGCTGTTGCTTTAAGGCAGTCACCTCGTGCGACATCTCATCTTTCATTCTTGTCGCAAGTGCTTTGCCATCAATTACTTGGGCTGTTTTCTTACTCATAGTGTTTTCTCATTGTGGTCACTCATGATTCAACCACAAAACCTTTGATACCACGGCGCATACCCACAGGGCCTGTACGCGTGATTTCAACAATATGCTCAGCACCCAATTGTGTTAAAAAGGCATCAATTTCTTCTGTTTTGCCTGTTAACTCGGCAACAAAATAATCACCTTTTTCATGGTCAATGATGGTTGCATCAGTAGCCACTGCTGTAGCTAAAGCCTCTTTACTATCCAGCACCTTCACCATCAACATTTCGCGTTCCAAATGCACCAAAAATGAAATGTCTTCGGTTTTAATCACTGGAATCAACTTATTGAGCTGCTTTTTGATTTGTTCGATAGTTTTTTCATCACCACGTGTCACCAGCGTTAAACGGCTCACAGTTTCATCCATCGTTGGGGCAACACTCAAGCTTTCGATGTTGTAACCACGCGCTGAAAACAACCCAGCAATACGCGTTAAAACACCAAATTCGTTTTCAACTAAAATTGTAATTGTATGTCTCATGACAACACCATCTCATGCAATGCCGCACCACTGGGCACCATTGGGAATACATTTTCTTCTTTAGCCACAGCCACATCAATAAACACAAAGCTATCCGTAATCGAAAATGCTTTTTCTAAAGCTGCATCCAGCTCATCAAGCGTGTCTGCCCGCAAACCCACCCCACCATAAGCTTCTGCTAGCTTGGCAAAGTCTGGCAAGGAGTCAAAATAAGAGTGAGAAAAACGCGATTCGTGGAACATTTCCTGCCACTGGCGAACCATGCCCATATAAGCATTGTTAAGCAGCACAATCACGATGGGTTGCTGATATTGAAATGCAGTCGCCAATTCTTGGATACACATCTGAATCGATGCATCACCAGTAAACACCACCACACGCTCATCAGGAGCCGCCATATGTGCACCAAGCGCTGCGGGTAAGCCATAACCCATAGTACCTAAACCACCAGAAGTCAGCCATTTATGTGGTTTTTTAAAGCCATAATGTTGCGCTGCCCACATTTGATGTTGGCCAACATCTGTGGTCACAATGGCATCACCATTGGTGATTTCATGTACTTTACGAATCACTGTTTGTGGTTTGATGGGGCCATCGGGTGCTTGCTCAAAACCAAGCGAATCCACAGCGCGCCATTCATCAATTTGCTGCCACCATAATTTTAAAGCTTCGGCATCGGGCATTTTTCCTTGATGACTTAATTCATCAAGGATTTGTTGCAACACAACAGCCACATCACCCACGATAGGCAAATTTGCATGCACGTTTTTTGAAATCGATGTGGGGTCGACATCAATGTGAATAATTTTGGCATCAGGTGCAAACGCATCAAGGCGACCTGTTACCCTGTCGTCAAAACGCGAACCCACCGCCACAAGCAAATCCGAGTGTGATACTGCCATATTCGCTTCATATGTGCCGTGCATACCCAACATGCCGATAAAATGTTCATCATTATACGGGATGCCACCCAGCCCCATCAAGGTGTTGGTTACAGGTGCGTTCAACTGATGACAAAGCTGCTTCAAAAGCTCTGCTGAGCCTTGCGAGTTCATCACCCCACCACCAGTATAAAGTACAGGGCGTTTAGCTTTTAACATCGCTGTTACAGCTTTCCTCACTTGCCCCGCATGGCCTTCAAGCACAGGTTGATAAGAGCGCATATGCACTTCTTCAGGCCAAATAAATTCACATGTCGCCATGCCAACATCTTTGGGGATATCAACCACCACCGAGCCAGGACGTCCTGATGTGGCAATATAAAAAGCTTGGCGAATCACCAAGGCCAAATCTTTAACATTTTTCACCAAAAAGTTATGTTTGGTTGCAGAGCGAGTGATGCCAATAATATCGGCTTCTTGGAAAGCATCCGTGCCAATAAGTCCAGATGGCACTTGGCCAGTGAAACAAACATTAGGAATCGAATCGGAATTAGAATCAGCTAAACCTGTGACGGCATTGGTTGCCCCAGGTCCTGATGTCACCAACGAAACGCCACACTTGCCTGACACACGTGCATAACCATTGGCAGCATGAAGTGCGGCTTGCTCATGGCGAACAAGAATATGTTTAAAATGGCTTTGTTTAAAAATGGCATCATAAATCGGCAGCACTGCGCCACCTGGATAACCAAAAATGACATCAACGCCTTCACGTTTCAAACATTCAACAAAAATTTCAGCGCCAGTCATTTTCATGCGGATTCACCCTAAAAACACGTAATATCAAGACGCAGCAAGCTAAAAGGCGCGCTCCCTAAGTCAATGTCTGGTATAAACCATCATTTTATAATGCTTTTAAAGCACCTGACAAATGTTTTTCCAGTTTTTGCCCGGTATGATTTGACCGCCAGACACATCATGCAGTGCGCCTGTCACCGCAGATAAAGTATTCACTTCGCCTTCAAGGGTCTTGGCTGCCAGCAAGGCAAAAGCCACAGCTTCAACGGCTTCTACAGCCAAACCAACTTGGGTGGTGGTTTGTAGGGTTGCAGGGCTTAACAAAGCTGCCAATTGCTGCATCAAATGGCCATTCAATGCACCACCACCACAAATCAGCCATGTATCAGGTGTTGCGGGCAAATAATTTACACTCTGGGCAATGCTTTGTGCTGTCAATTCACAAGCTGTTGCCATTTTATCAGCATCACAGATATCTATTGCCATGATTTGATGCACAATATCTTCACCAAAATCTTCGCGCCCTGTTGAGCGTGGCGGTGTTTTTTTGAAAAATTCATGCTTCAGAAGCTCATCCAACAAAGGTTGGAACACTTGTCCTGTTGCCGCTAGCTCACCATCTTTATCATAACAAAAACGTGCATCGGTCATGGTTTGCATCAAAGCATCCATCACCATATTACCAGGGCCTGTATCAAAACCTAGGACAACGCCATCTTCGCCAAGGTATGTCATATTGGCAATGCCACCGATATTCACTACGGCAACATGTTTGTCTTGTTGCGCAAATAAGCGTTGATGCACAAAAGGTACAAGTGGTGCGCCTTGCCCACCTGCTGCAATATCACGGCTACGAAAATCTGACACAGTGGTAATACCCGTTTTCTCGGCAATGGTAGCCGCACAACCAACTTGCAGCGTAAAAGCTGCGGAACCATGAATGCCTTCTGGGCGATGGCGAATGGTTTGCCCGTGTGAGCCAATCGCTTTGATTTGCCCAAGCGTTAATCCCGCCTGCTCAACTACTTTATAAACTGCATCGGCAAAAAGGAATCCAAGCTCTCTATCGACTTGTCCCAGCCCGTCAATTTCATCAAAACCTGGTTGGTTTAAGCGCAAAATAGACTCTTTAAGTTTATAAGGCAGCTCAAATGTTGCAAAATGTTTGAGTTCAACATCATCACCTGATACGGTAATCAGCGCAGCATCAATGCCATCGAGTGATGTGCCCGACATCAAACCAACATAATACGATGCTTGCTGACCAATTTTAGCCATTAGATTCTACACATCATTTGGTGCCCATACCAAGCCACGCATTCGAAGCCAGTGTAGTTGGTACTGTTGGTAACATTTCGTGCAAATAAGCGAGTGCCAATTGCTCTTTTTCCTGCCACAAAACGTCACCCATGCGATGTTTCATCAACATAATGGGCGCACTTCCTTTCACCATGCCTTCCCAAAATGCTGGAATCTTATCAACTGGAAAATGTTTTATTACGCTTCGAATAGATACATCTCGAAAACCAGCATCAAGTAATTCTTGTTTCAACACCTCTGGATTCTCAAGCGATTCCACTGCCGTTTTGGGTTCAGGTAAATCAGGGTTAATCATACGCAAAGCACCAAACATCACTTGCATAGCAGGCGAATCTGCAACTGGCGCCCAGCTGCTCATCACCATACATCCACCTGATTTTAAAGTGCGATAAATTTCGGCTAAACCTGCCGCCCGATCAGGGAAAAACATCAACCCAAACATAGAAATCGCAGCATCAAAATGCTCATTTTCATAAGGCAGGTTTTGTGCATCACCATGATGTGGGTAGATATTTTTTAATTTGCTATCACTGATTTTTTTCTGAAACACATCAAGCATGGCTGTCGAAAAATCAATGGCGTGCACAGATTTCACTTTGTCTGCAACCATCAATGAAACCGTGCCCGGGCCACAAGCGACATCCAAAAATGCTGTGTTTTCATGAAGGGTCAAACACGCAAGTGCTTCTTCTGCATATTCTGCCAACATTTGCATCGTCGTTTCAGCATAACCCTCAGAAACCAAATCCCAAGGCTCAGCTGTGGCCATGATGTTTTGCTTTTCAGCCATGATTATTCCCTCTTATCATGCGATATTACAAACAGGCATCAAAATTGATAATTCAAACCCAAGCCCACTTCATTTCCGCTAATGATGGGGACCCATTGTACTAAGTCGCTGCTGCTTGAATCAGCCATTGATTTCTGACCACGCTCATAAGCAATCGTACCAAAAGTATAACCCAAAGCGATCGCCAATGGATAATCACTTGCCCAATGCACTTCATTGTTCATCATTTGAAAAGACAGCAATGAAAGTAAAGTGATGCCCGTTGGCATAATCCAAGCTTTATCAGGATAGTTTTTACTAATCACCGTTAAAGTCATGCTCGCCACAGCCAAATGCCCTGAAGGGAAGGCATCATAATTGGGAACCTGTTTAAAATAGTCCTTTTGATTGGGAAAGAAGTCCCATTTTCCTGTGCGCGTAGTCGTTGCACGGCTTGGTGTTTGGCGACCTGTAATATGCTTGAGTGTTTGCGTTGCAATTGTTGTTGTAATCATGCCTTCAATAATCTGAAAACCTACACCATATGCCTTATCATCTTCCATCAAAGCACCTGTTGCTAAAAAACCTGCTGCAATGCTCACATGTGTCCAACCATCACCAACAAAATACATCAGCGACCCAAGGTCGGTCGGTAGCCGTAGCAACGTCACCCCTTGATATTCAGCAACTGTATTGGTGTTATCTTTTCTGGAAACACCCAAACGATCACCTAAACGCTGAGATTCTGAAATCCACTTATCATCTGTCGCAATCAAAACTGCAGTCGACAATCCCACTGCCCACCAATAAGGAATTGCTTCTTCACTAAAGGTGCGCTCATATGCCACTATATAATCTTCATAAATATAAGTAGGAAGATTTAAAAATAGCGGCTCTGCCTCCGTGAATGCTTCTGGAAACACAGCGTTTTCTTCCGCGACAAGCAATGATGGTGACGCCATGACAAATGCACATAACAGCAGTTGTTGGAATAGTAATTTTAATTGGAATGATTTTTGTTGTTTTCCCACGTTGTCTCAGCTCTCTTTTTGGTTTTTTCTAGTAGTTCAACTACTGTTTTATTGGTCATATAATCAACAATCCAGCCCAAGCCAAAAGGCACATCGCCAGGGTCGGTTGAGGTATGATATACAAGTAAAGTGTCATTGGTATTTTGTACAGGTTTTAAAAGCCAATACCCTGTGCTGGCCAGTATTGTTTCTTCAGGTTTTAAGCCTTCCCATGGTGACAAATTCCAATCCATGCGCAGGTTCGGGCTTTGTTGATTATAATCAAGCTTTAAGCGATACCTTTTTTCAACGCCAAAGGGTAGCTCCAGCATATAATTCACCAATGCACCCTTATTTGATGTCTCTAACACCTTAATTTCAGCAAGGTTTGGCATAAATTCAGGCTGCTTCTCATAATCTGTAATCACTGAAAAAATAACAGGTGCAGGTGCGTTAAAAAGCAGGAATGCATCAAGCTTGGTCACATTTCCTTCTCCTGATGAGGCATGTGTAACCGTTTTTCCCGCTTGAAGGCGCTTAATCTCTTTTTGATTGAGTTGCCAAGCAGAATCAATCATTACTTCTGCAGATGCATAAAAAGGCATCAGCAAAAAACTCAGCAAACATAGTTTATGAAAACCTTTTAAAACCAACTCAACACCTCTCTACTGCTGGCATCATCTGCCCAATTGATGTCACCGACATGGCGTTTTTTCACTTCGCCATCAGCACCAATAATAAATGTACTCGGCAACCCTCGCACGCCCAAACGCGAGGCATCCCGCATATTGCCCATATTTAAGGGCGTGTTAATGCTTTGTTTTGTAAAAAATGATTCTGCGCCACTTCTATCACTATCGAGAGACACTATAATGACTGTCGTGTCTGGGTGCTGCTTTTTCCATGCGACCAACGCAGGCATTTCTTTACGGCAGGGCGGGCACCAGCTTGCCCAAAAATGTAGGGCTACAGCCTTTCCTTGATGCGAAGATATATTCATTTCCTTTCCCGCTTCATTTTGCCAACGGTATTCAACGCTGTGCGCTAAAAAAGGTGCTAAACACATGAAAATTAATACTATCATTGTTTTTTTCATTGTTGTACCTCATCCATGTTTCCCTCCCTTCAGTCGGCAAATAAATTTAAACCTTACAGCTTACCTCAAGCGCCCAAATCACGACACGCTGCTTCTATGCGTTTTTCGCACTCAGCCAAAATATCATTGCGCCGACCTTCCACAACTTCCTGTGCTGAAATTGGCGGCAAAATGCGCATGGTAATGGTTCCTGCATGTTTCAACGTCGTACCCTTAGGCCAACATAAACCGGCATTATGAGCAACAGGTAAAATGGCAACACCTGCCTTTTGCGCTAACAACACTGCCCCTGGTTTGTAGTTACCAGCTTCGCCCACTGCCGTTCGCGTTCCTTCTGGAAAAATAACCACTGAGCGTCCAGATGCAAGCTGTGCCCTTCCTTTTTCATTCACTTGTTTCAAAGCTTCGCGTGGATTTGAGCGTACAATCGCAATCGCACCTAATGCATAAAGAGCCCAACCAAAAAGGGGGATATACATCAATTCCTTTTTTAAAATCCAAGCAAATGGTGGTAGCGCTAGAGGCAACGTTGTGGTTTCCCAAGTTGATTGGTGTTTGACTGCAATCACGCATGGTTCATCAGGAATATGTTCTCTGCCTTCAATCTTCACTTTAATACCACAAAGATAGCGCAGTAAAAAGTTACCCACCAACCCCCATAGTTTTCCTACTTTCCATGCGGCATTTCGTCCAAAAATACGTGCCACAATCACCAAAGATGTAATTATCATCGTCAGCACTGTATAAAGTGCGTAAAATATCCAAGAGCGAATTTGGTTCATGATTGGCTCTCCTGCTGATCAGATAAGATGTGATCCACAGCTTCGGCAAGGTTTGCTAACGACAAAATATCTGGCATCAAAACTTTTGCCTTTTCATGAATAACTACCGCATCGCCATAACCACTGCTCACCAACATACCTTGAACAGCTGCCGTGTGTGCAGCTTCGATATCACGCAATGAATCGCCAACCATCAAAACAGCTTCTTTATCATGTATGCCCAAAGCATCCATGACCTCAAGCAACATGCCTGCCTTGGGTTTGCGGCAATCACAACCACCATTTGGTCCATGGGGGCAATAAGCGATATAATCAAAGCTACCACCCACTTTATGGGTCTCTGCAACCATTTTATCTTGAATCGCGGCAAAGACATCTTGTGTGATCATGCCACGACCAAGTGCGGATTGATTACTACACACTGCCACCTTCATGCCAGCCGCGTTTAAGCGGGCTATCGCCTCTAAACTTCCCGGAATAGGTTTCCATTGTTCAGGGTTTAAAATGTAGTCTGGAGAGTCGTAATTAATCACGCCATCGCGATCAAGAAGAACAAGTTGTATGGATTTCATGGGCAGCAGCATACGCAAAAAAGAGGTTGGATGAAAGCTGTTAAACCCATCAAGCATCGTTAGTCATTGGACGAAAACACTTCACTTGTTATGCTGAGCAATATCAAATGCAAGTGTTAAGGTAATCAACATGATGAGTTCCCAAAAATTGGATGCAACACTGCAACACGGCGAAGTAGCCCTTGTTGGTGCAGGCCCTGGTGATGCTAGCCTACTTACTTTAGCCGCTGCCAAGCTCATCGCGGATTGTGATGTGATTATCTATGATGCTTTGGTTTCTCAAGCGGTTATGGCTTTGGCTTGCCCAACTGCCGAGCTTGTTTTTGCTGGCAAACGTGGTGGCAAACCTTCTGCCAGCCAACAAGATATCTGCAACACTCTCATCACATTTGCCAAAGCAAATAAGCGTGTAGTTCGCCTAAAAGGTGGTGATCCTTTTGTTTTTGGCCGTGGTGGTGAAGAAATTCGCGCTTTGGCCGAAGAACACATTAAATTTCGTGTTATCCCCGGCATCACTTCAGGCATTGCTGCCCCTGCCATGGCTGGCATCCCCGTTACTGATAGACATGTCAATGCGTCACTTGCCCTTTTAACAGGCCATGAAGCCGAAGGAAAATCGCGGATGGATTGGCAGGCTTTGGTTGCTGCATTTCCTGTGCTGGTGATTTACATGGGTACCCGCAACTTGCCCAATATCGCAAAAAATCTGGTTGATGCAGGCATGAAAGACCAAACCCCCATCGCCATTCTTCACGCTGTTAGTCTGCCTGAAGAAAAACAAGATTATGGTACACTCAACGATGTCATCACGGGCATCTTACAAGGCGAGTCACCATCCATTGTGATTATTGGTGATGTCGTGAATGAGCGCAGGAGTTGGCGCGAAACATTTTAAAAGTGGCTCTCACACATATTTTTATGCCATAAGCAGGTAGGGGGAAGTAAGATGTATTTTTCTTTAGTCTCTAGTAATCAAAAAAGGCTACAATTCTCATTTTTAATCGCATGTGCTTTTGTCGCTTCAATAAGCGCAATCACAAACAATTACTTCACGCTCGATACAAGTGACTTGTTTGCTGAGTTATTCAGCATCATTGTGACGATATTTTTCATAACAGTTATATTACAAGCCTATTTAAGCATCAAATTATTTAGCCTCTTACCGCAGAAAATGGCAACAAAAGGTTATGTTCCGCTTGGTTTAACGGGTGAAAACAATCATCTATTATTGAATAGTCGGTTTGAAAAAGTCTTTTTTTGCAAAAAGCATGCACAACTTTTTTTCACTTTGGATATTAATGAGTTTTTACTTTCCGATATTATAAGCGTGAAACTAAAAAAAATAAGCACACGACAACTGATGAAAAAAGAGGAGATTTTTGTTGTTGAAATAGAGGCAGGCACAAAAGAAGTTAGCATCATAAAAGTTCGCTACCCAGACGCTCAACAGGCCTCTTTAGTCGCGAAAAAACTAAAAGCACGCATTGATTAAGGCACGCAAACAAATAGTTTTGTTTCAGCTATCGCAGTTGCTTAATTTTATGTCCTGAAATTTTAAAAATTTGTGATGCTTTGCCTTGAGATTGTTGTGAAGCATGAAATGTGGCTGCCAAATACCGTTTCCAGCGAAATCGCAGTTTATGGTTAGGCTTTTCAACTGCTTTCCCTTTTCTATTCAAGCTACTTGAGAGCAAAAGCCCGCCACAATATTTTGCCAACCTGCGCGTTTCTTCATCGTTATCCACGCGAATCGCCACATGACCTTGCTGATAACATGCCTTTGCCAACACTTGTGTTGCAGGAAAAACCAAAGTGACAGAACCCGGCCATGATTGTTTGGCGAGCTTGCGCAAAGCTGGTGAAATCATCACCGCCTGTTTTAGTGCCGTAGACACTGAGTCTGCCAGCAGCAAAAAAGGTGCTTTGCGTTGTTTAAAGCGTTGAACCCTTTGAATACCTCGAGCTGAGTTGGCAGATGCCGCAACACCTGCCAAGGTTGATGTTGTATGCCCCAGCAAACCACCAGCGCGCAAGATATGCGCTACTTTGAGCGTTTTTATCTTGGTCGACACTGCGTTAGTTGCAACCAATTTGGCTGGGGCGCCCATAAGCTAAATCAATCGTCTGCTAAAATAGCTTCGGCCTGTTTCGCACGATCAAAACGAAGTTTATGCGCCAAATCTTCATCCGTTTGGGCAAGCATTTGCACAGCAAGCAAACCAGCATTACGCGCACCATTAATCGCCACAGTCGCCACAGGCATACCAGGAGGCATCATCACAGTCGACAATAAAGCATCTTCACCATTTAATGCACCAGAAGCAATTGGCACCCCAATCACAGGTTTAATTGTTTTTGAGCATACCACGCCAGCCAAGTGTGCAGCCATGCCTGCTGCACAAATAAACACCTGACAACCCGCAGCTTCTGCATCTTTAATCGCTTCCACAGTTGCATCAGGTGTGCGATGTGCAGAGCGCACCAATGTTTTATAAGCAACACCAAACTCTTCAAAAACTGCCTCTGTTTTTTTCATCACAGGCATATCATTTTTGCTGCCCATCAAAATTAATACTTTAATATCTTCCATGTCACCCTTCTTTATATCGCTAAAATTTAAACATTTTAATAGCGAAGAATAAACGCAGTTTGTCCAAATGTCTTGCTGTTCAAATATAAACGCCTCCCACGATGATAGCTACAGTAGCATTTAGGGTACAAGGAATCTCCTTGCACCCTTCCATTAATCATGAAAGAAGGGTTTAGCCTTATAGTACAATATTTCTATCATCGTGGGCCATTGATCCTTTTGCTAAAAAACCGATTGACGCTCGGTTTTATTTTCTCATAGTACGCTACTAGAAAGATAGCTTTTAGAAGGAGAACCCATCTGTGCTTCCTGTAAAACGACAAAACCTTGGTGAATTAGAAATGGCTGTTTTAGAACACCTTTGGGACACAGATTCAGGGAATGCAAAGGAAGTGCATCATTGTATAGGCACTCAGCGCGGCATTTCGCTAAACACTATTCAGTCTACTTTAGAACGATTATTTAGAAAAGAGCTCTTGAATCGTGAAAAAGTGAGTCATTCATACGTTTATTCGCCATCAATTCAACGCGAAGAGCTGATGGCTCAACTCATCGGTGATGTAGTTAAAACACTGTCTGATGGAAAGACTGATTATTTATTGTCGGCTTTTATTGATTATGCTGCGCGAGAAGATACGTCTAGCCTTGACCGTTTGGAGCAACTAATTGCAGAGCATCGAGCTGATGGGCGCTCGGGCAAAGAAAAGTGAGTAACTACTTTGGCCTACTTCAATTTGGGCTGCTTGCGAGTTTAGGATTCGCTGTTTTGGCATCACTTGTTAGTGTCGCCATTTATCCACTTGTACAACAACGCATGACTAAGTTGTCACCTCAGCTGCGCTCAAATTTACTTCTCATTTGGTTAGCTTCGCCTGCACTTATTGCAGGAGCACTCATTTTTCTCAGCTTCATGCCTTCGCTTTTCAGCCTATTTGGGTTCGTTCCTGATCATTGCAGCGTTCACGATGGGCATTTACACTTTTGCTTCATTCATCCGCCTTTAGCAATAAATAACATTCTCCTTCAGCTCTTTTTAGCCGTGCTAGTTGGAATAGCGGCTTATTTTATTGGAACTTCTTTCTTTGACCTTTTGCGAGCGCATAAATTTCAACAGCAGTTGATGATGGTAAGTCGTCCTCATGATACGCTTTCTTTTCGTGTCGTTGATTGGAATATGCCCATGGCCTTATCAGCAGGTATCCGTCGAATAAGAGTGTTTATATCTTCCCAACTTATAGAAAACTTGTCTCCAACACAGCTGAAAGTGGTCATTGCTCATGAAGAGGCTCATTTAAGGCGTAAAGACCCATTGCGGCACTTTGTTGCACACGTTTTCTCCTTTGCACATATCCCATGGCTGCGAAAAGCCTTGTTAACGGACTTTGACCTTGCCACAGAGCAAACCTGTGATGAGGTAGCCGCAACCCAAGTCGGAGAAAGGCTGATGGTTGCCGACACTATTCTTGCTGTTGAGCGCCTGTTTATGATACAACGAGCTCCATCCATGATGACCTCAATTTCAGGCAGCAATATTACTGCACGCGTGGAATCTCTCTTGGCTCAACCTCCTGCTTGTAAAGCAATATCAAAAAGTTACATGTACTTCCTTACCATAGCAGCCTCCGTTGTCGTATTTACCATAGTCGATGACATCCACCATTTCACTGAATCAATTCTGCAACTTATAACTGGGTACATGTAGTGCCATATTCAGTAAGCAATTTAATCAACATAGCACCAAACTCTTTGCCGGCGGATAAATAGACATGAAAAATTTAACCATAATTACCCACACCGATGATCAGCAGGACTTGATTAACCTATTGCGTACAACTGATCAAGTGCTGGGGTTTACATTAAGCCACATAGAAGGGCATGGAACTGAAGCTGAAACTGAGCATGACCCGTTTTTATCAGCACGTGATGAAGTCGTTGGCATCAGTCCTCGAGTGCGGGTGGAAATCATACTGCATGATAATGATTTGGACACCGTGATTAGTATCCTTAGAGATGCAAAAGAGAGGGGTAAGATGAATAGCGCCTATTATTGGGTCTCAGCCGTAGAACAAGAGGGGCATCTATAATGCTCTCTAACATCAAAAATATACTTATTAGTCCTAAGTTTATACCTTTATTGGCAGTCGCATTTATCGTCAGTCTACTCTCGCAAGCGGCATATGCACACGGCATGTCTGAGACCGACAAGCAGGCAATTATTGAGGGTGGAAACTTGCTTTATATGTGGATTGGCGCGACACATATGCTGTCTGGTTATGATCACCTCGCTTTTGTATTTGGTATCATCTTTTTTCTGAGTAATTTCCGTGATATTGTTAAATACGTTTCTGCTTTTACCATTGGCCATAGTATCACCTTAATCTATGCCACCTTTAATGGGATTCAGTTCAATTATTTTCTTGTTGATGCCGTGATTGCCTTGAGTGTCTGTTATATTGCCTTTGCCAATATTGATGGCTTTCGAAAATATCTAAACATTAATCCACCAAACATGATGTTTATGATTGTTGGCTTGGGTTTGATTCATGGTTTTGGACTGTCCACGCGTTTACAGGAACTACCTCTTAGCCCAGATAATCTGTTGCAAAATATCATCGCATTTAATGTCGGCATCGAGCTGGGGCAAATCACGGCACTTGCAGTGATGTTATTACTCATTGCTGCTTGGCGCAAAAGGCCTTCATTCAAAGCATTTAGTCTCATTGCAAACTACAGCCTTATCATGGCTGGATCTTTTCTGTTCCTTATACAAATGCATGACTTTTCACATAATCGTGAAAAGGGTAATGTTGCTATCGCGGCTGAATTCACTCAACCTATTGAAACCAATCCCTTGAGTTTGAAACAAGATACGATTACAATCATTGTCCCAGCAAGAGGTGACACTGAATACAAACTCATGCTGACGAAAGGTGCACTGCTACAATATTCATGGAAAACAGATGGTGCTGAGTTATTTTTTGATTTCCATGGTGAGCCGAAAAATGATAAAACTGGTTCTTTTAAAAGTTACGGTAAGGCTACTGAAAATATTTCAAGTGGTTCTTTAACCGCACCATTTGAAGGAACCCATGGTTGGTATTGGAAAAACAATACCCAATCACCTGTTCAAATTTTACTAGAAGTTAAAGGCTCTTACCAACTAAAGGCGCAACCAACACCAATCATGTCAGAAGAAGTTCCAGCTCAAACCACCCACGACAGTCTCTAAAGGTAGAAAGGTAATTTATGCGTATAAAAATACTATTGATAAGCTTCATTGTTGGGCTGTTTTCATTGTCCTTAATATCATGCTCCGACCATGAACATGGTTCTGCTGGGCAACATGAGGCACAACCATCAGCACCAAGTTCTAACGTCACAACTCACGATAATATCGATTCACAATAAAGGAGAGTACCATCATGCACATCAAAATACTTATCATTACCCTTGCTTTAACGCTATCGCCGTTAGCCGCAACCGCAGGAGGCGGCCATGATCATGGACATGCGCACTCTGATGCTGTCCAAATCAACAAAAGCCAAGCTGAGTCAGCTGCAACTTTGCGTGTTAATAGCTTGGTTAATAAAGGTAAAATAAGCAAGAGCTGGGAATCGGCAAAAATTGAAACAACAGAGAAAAAAATGAATGGTTATCAAGCTGAGTGGGTCGTTGCGTTTAAAAATGCCCAAGAGAAAGATACCACTAAGAGCATGTTATATGTTTTTTTAACCACTTCTGGTGATTATATTGCCGCAAATTTTACGGGAAAATAATATCGTACTGGTACGGTCATAAATGATGCGGCGGTTTGCGCCAAGTCATCGTGACTGTATCAGCACCAATATTCTTACATCGTCAAGCCAACCATGCCTTCTTGCTTGTCTTGGATAACTTACTTTAACTATAATTCCCTCATTGGAAATGTTACCATACCAATACAAGTTTTAGGCTTACGCCTTCCCATCTATTCGTTGTATACCCTTAATTTTATTGACAAAGACTGAGCAGCATCAAACATTCGCAATATTCAATGCCAGCACCCAAACAATCGCCAGTCATGCCGCCTAAACGCCACTTGAGATAACTGCGCCATAAAAGAAGCGAACATACCGCCACACATGCAAACCAAAACGTGGCTACCCACGTGCTCAATGTAAACAACAACACTGCCCACAACCACAAACTACGGCGACTCACCTGCCAAGCAAATGTTTCACCACTGCCTGCTGCCATGGCATCCAGCGTATTTGACCAATATACAGCGCCTAATCTTGCCCAAGCTGGGATAAGCAACAAAACCCACAACGAAACATCACTAGATGTCACCCAACAAAACACAGCAACCAGCTTGGTTAAAAGCACCATCACCATACTCACCACACCAAATGCACCTGTATGCGGATCTTTCATCACTGCCAAAAAGCGCTCTGGATTGCGGTGTGCAGCACCCAAAGCATCTGCCAAGTCTGCAACCCCATCCAAATGCAGTGCGCCTGTGATAACCACCCACACCAACACCACCAACAATGCTGCTAGCCAAGGATTGGCAGACAACCCCAACCACGCTGCCAACAACAACACAAAACCCACGCTACAACCCACCAAAGGAAACCAAACCGCCGATGCTGAAAGCTCTTCATGTTCAAAATTCTTCAATGCAGGCATAGGTAATGTTGTAAGAAAAGTAAAAGCCAAAATCAATCCGCGCATGTATCGCCTCTATTCATAAACAATACTCTAGGCCGCTCACCTTCAAGCAAGGAAATGCGGCTCCATGCAGCATAAGGCACGTGCAAACGGTTGATGCTTGCCAAAGGCATATCTAGGCAAAACGCTAGCAATACACGCATCACACCACCGTGGGTCACCAATAAGCGATGTTCACCATCGGCAGCTTGCAACCACGTTTGCCAACACTTGATGACCCGCGCAGCAAAGCTATCAAAAGACTCACCTTGAGGCGGGCAGAAACCCACTGGGTTGGTTAAAAATTGATGCAGATCTGTCTCATCAATGTGTTGTGCACCATGGCCTTCCCAATCACCAAAATCCATTTCTCGCATATCTGTCAAAATTTCACATGAGGTGTTTTGTTGCGCTGCAAAAGATTCCGCAAATAAGCGGCAACGGCTTAATGGTGAGCTGGCAATTTGGCTAAATGCTATGCTCGACACTTGCTCTGCCACCGTTTGCATTTGTAGCCAACCAGTTTGGCTAAGCGCCACATCCGTACTACCTCGAAAAACCCAATGTGTGCCCTGCACTTCGCCATGGCGCAGCAAATCAATGATAACGGGCTCAGCCATTTTTATGACTGACCTGCGCACTTTCAAACGTTGCCATTTCATTGTGCAAAGCAATAGCAGAATTGATGAGTGGCACAACGAGCGCTGCACCACTGCCTTCACCCAAGCGCATTTTAAAATCAACCAGTGCTACAAGCCCCAAAGCATCAAGTGCCAGAGCATGCCCTGTTTCAAACGAAACATGGCTAGCCAACATCCAATGCGCTACCTCAGGTTCAATCGTTCTTGCCGCCAATGCCGCAGCCGAGGCAATAAACCCATCAATCACCACAGGTACACCCATCTCTGCCGCTTGCAGATAAAAACCCACCATTGCAGCAATTTCTAATCCACCAAGTTGCTGTAAGATTTCTTGTTGTTTTATAGTTTCAACACGAAACAATGCCTTTCCCACCACTGCCACTTTGCGCTGTTGGCCTTCTCTATCTACACCTGTGCCAATACCCACCACGGCTTCAGGTGTCGCGCCCGTCAATTTACAAATCAAACATGCTGAAGCTGTGGTATTGCCAATACCCATATCCCCTGCAATCAAAAGGTTTGCCCCCTTATTCACCGCTTCTTTGGCTTGAGACCTACCCACTTCCATAGCTGCTTGGCACTCATCTTTCGTCATAGCTGCTTGGTACAACAAATTGGCAGTGCCACCTGAGACTTGCGCTTGTACTACGCCCAACACATCTAAAATATCCGTAAGCACTCCAACATTTACAATGCTCATCGATGCCCCACATTGGCGTGCCAACACATTGATGGCGGCACCACCTGCTGCGAAATTTTTCACCATTTCACCTGTCACCACACTCGGATAAGCTGAAACGCCCTCCTCACAAACACCATGGTCACCAGCAAAAACAGTAATATGCGGTCGCAACGGTGTTGGATTTACTTTGCCTTGTCGCGCTGCAAACCAGCATGCCACATTCTCAAGCCTGCCCAATGCCCCACGCGGCTTGGTTAAACTATCTTGGTGTGCACGTGCCTGTTGTTCAATTTCAATATTCACTTGTGCTACGCTCACTTTCCTTCTCCCTTTAACCGCATCGGCAAACCTGCCACCACAAACTCCGCAGTATCTGCCACTGCCACCACCGCCTGATTTAATCGCCCCTGTGCATCACGAAACACTCGCCCATCAGAAGTTTCAGGAACCAAGCCCATCCCAACCTCATTGGCAACCACAATCACATCGCCTTCAAGTTGAGTTAACATCTCGCACAACAGCTTCACTTCAAACGCCATATCTCGCCCATGATACATCAAATTGGACAACCAAAGCGTCAAACAATCTACAACCAAGACAACGCCCACCTTGGCTTGTGTACTTATCACATCAACCAGTGCCAACTCCTCTTCAATGGTTTTCCAGTCATTATTCCTTCGCTGTTGATGATGACTAATACGTGTGGTCCATTCTTCATCGCCCACAATCTTTGGCGCTGTAGCAACATAGATCACTGGCAAACCCATAGCCTCCGCCAAAGCTTCTGCGCGCTGACTTTTACCCGAACGGGCACCACCTAAAATAAATGTCACTGCCATAATGTTTCCTCCAACCGTTGCCATGCAGGCTCATTCCCTGGCAAACCAAAACGCACCCAACCATTTAATTGCGGCCATTCGGGGAAAGTGCGCACCAAAATTTTCGCTGCGGCAAAGTTAGGCATTTTGCCACTGGGTTTTGCCATCAAGAACGAGCTTTGAGAAGCGACCATCTGCCAGCCATAACGCTGTAACAGCTTAGCCAAACGAGCTCTGCAAAGCATAACTTCTGCATCGCGTTTGTCTGACTCCGCCAACAAATGTGGCAACACATGCAATGCCAATGTGGATGCTGGCCACGGTGGCAGCCACTGTTTGAGTTGTTGGATTTGCATCTTGGATGCCACCACATAACCCAAACGAAGCCCTGGGATGCAAAAGGTTTTTGTCAGCGAGCCCAAGCGTATCAACCCCTCCATTAAACCCAAATCTCTACGCTGAGAAAAAGGCATATAAGATTCATCCAAAACACCTGCCCATGTGCAGCTAAGCTCGGATGTATCACCAAAGGGGTTTGAAGGACTGGTCACCCATAAACATTCTGCCTCCGCTCCCTGCTCCGATCTTTCAGTACCGCGCTCAAAGGCAAACACCTGACATCTTGCACGCTGGGCACAACGAATCGGCTCATTGTAACAAGGCACTTCAATAGCCACCGACTTCCAAGCCATAGCCTGAAAAATCACTTCAATTACCGCCTGTGCACCAGCTGTCATCAAAATATTTTCAGGGAGCACACCCAGCTCATCTGCTAAAACACTTCGCGCTGGCTCACCATTTACTTCAGGGTAATGCCCAACCAATGACGCATGCTGCCCCAACCATTTTGCAAGCCACTCAGGACTGCCTGCTGGGTGCAGACCTGTTGATAAATCAAGAATTTCAGTCGCATCACAAGCCCATAACTTGGCTGAAGTCTCAATGCCTCCACCATGTGGAAAACCGTTTGGCAAATAGTTCGACAACTTAGATGACAACATGAATAAGCCATGTCAAAACAGCGGCCATATAAAGTGCGTGCATCACAATACGCAATCCATCCTGTGCTGCATCAACATTCACTTCTCTTGCAACATCCGCACCATAAAAAGGACGAACTTCAATCACACCTTCACGTTTAACTGGGCCACCCAATTTGATATCCGCGGCATAGGCCAATGCAACTTCAGGCCAGCCAGCATTGGGCGAAACATGTGTTTGTGCTTGTTGCTTTATCACAGACCATGCTACGCTTTCACCCGCCCCTAAAATCAGCCATGCTGAGATTCGGGCTGGTAAATAATTCGCAACATCATCCACCTTAGCTGCACACCAACCAAAATGCTGATATCTCTTATTTTGATAACCCCACATCGCATCAAGGGTGTTAATCATACGGTAACTCACCGCACCCAGCGGGCCTAACAATAGAAACCAGAACAATGGGGCAACCACTGCATCCGAAGCATTTTCCGCCAAAGACTCCAGCGCTGCACGTCGTGCATCTTTGCCACTCATTTTCGCAGTGTCACGGCTAACAATTTTGGCAACTGCATCACGAGCCTCTGTATCAGAGCTCGCATCAAGAACCGCTCGCACGTGCTCAAACAATGATTTCCAGCCCATACTGACCCAAATAAGCAACACATCGAAAGGCCATCCCAAAAAGGTATGACTAAGCCATAGCAAAAAGAAAGGAACAGTGACCACACAAAACCACCCCATCAAGCCATAGCTGCGCCTGTCACCATACAAAAATGATTCACACCAGCTTGCCCAACGACCAAACAAGGCAACAGGGTGAAAGCGCGAATGGGGATCACCGATCAGCCACTCCAATAACAGTGCCAGAACCAGCGTCATGTGTTTTGCCTTTTTTGTAGCAGTGGTGCCAATAATTCGGGGTTGATGGTTTGCTCTAACGCGTCAGCCAAAACATCCAAAGAAGCAAGTGTGCGTTGCTGCTGATTCAAAGCATCGCTGTCTGCAAAACCTATTTCATCCAACCAAAGTTTACGAAACTCACCCTGTTCAAAAAGACCGTGTACATAACTGCCCCACACCTGCCCATCATCAGAGCGCGCAGAAAATGGAAACCATGCTTCATCCATATCGCTTTCACCATGATGAATTTCATACCCTGTTACGCGCGTGTTTGCAAAGCGCGAAGCCACATCATCCACCTGCCGCAATGTTTTCTCAGCGCGCATGGTGGTGGAAAGCGGCAACCAACCCAAACCCAGCGCATTACCACCCTCAACACCCTCATCTTCAATGGCAAAACCCAACATCTGCATACCACCGCAGATACCAAGCATCTTGCCGCCATAACGCAAATGCCTCTCCAACGCAGATACAAACCCAGCTTCTCGTAACCATGCGAGATCAGAAATCACGTGTTTAGAGCCCGGTAAGATAACCAAATCCGCGTGTTGCAAATCTTGGGGCGTACGCACAACATTTAAATTGATGCCTGCCTCGGATGCCAGCGGATCAATATCATCGCTATTAGACATTCGCGGATAGGCAATCACCGCAATATTAAGCTGTGTTTTATCAAAGCGATCTGCATTGATATGGCGAAAAGGAGCATCTTCTTCAGGCAACTCCAAAGACAAATAAGGAATCACACCCGCCACAGGTCGCCCCGTTTTTTGTTCTATCCAAACCAGTGCATCATCAAGTAAAGCAAGATTGCCACGAAAACGATTAATAATCATCGCTTTGACACGTTTATTCTCTGATTCGGAAAGAATATCAAGCGAGCCAATGAGTGCTGCAAATACCCCACCACAATCAATATCACCGACCAACCACACAGGCACATCAGCAGCTTCAGCAAAACCCATATTGGCAATATCACCTTCGCGCAAATTCGGCTCGGCAGGGCTACCCGCCCCTTCAATCAACACCACATCATACTCTGCTTGCAACAAAGCAAAAGATTCGAGCACCATCGCCAGCCAGCCAATCCTGTCTTCACGGAAGCGTCGCGCATGCAAATGCCCAACCACTTGGCCACGTACGATCAATTGTGCTTGCTCATCTGCTTCGGGTTTAATCAACACTGGATTCATGTGTACAGTTGGCGCAATACCACACGCAAAAGCTTGCAGTGCTTGTGCACGCCCTATTTCACCACCATCGATCGTCACTGCTGCGTTATTGCTCATGTTTTGTGGTTTGAACGGCGCAACTTTCACACCATTGCGCGCCAACAATCGGCAAAGACCCGCCACCAGCACCGATTTACCGACTCCAGAAGCTGTGCCTTGAATCATCAAGGCTTTCATTGCAGCTTAAACACTACGGGAAGACGATACGAACCATTGCTCAACGGCAAATCTGAAATCGATGCCAAAGCTTGATAGGCAGCTTGATCCAGCACATCAAACCCCGTAGAAGCAAAGATGCTGATTTCACCCACCTTCTCATTGATAATATCAAACCTTAGTTCAGCTGCACCTTGCCAACCTCTACGCCTTGCTAGGCGCGGATAATCTACCTGAGCAAGCACTGTGCTTTGTATATTTAAAGGTACAAAAGTAACTTGTGGTGATGGTTTAGCCGTTGATGATACATGCTTTAATGGTGGTTTCTCAACTTGTGCTTGTGTTAAAGTCTCAAACTTTGGCATTTCAGATTTTAGAGGTATATTAATCACAGAAGACTTGATCGTATCTTCTGCTTTCATGGTTATTTTATTGTCTGCAACTGTTTTGGTTGGATGTGTTTGTTTAAATTTTTTGCTATCTAGCTTGGAATCAAGCTGTATTTTTGTAGTTGATTCAATGTTTTGTGGTGTAGTTTGCCGAGATAACAATTCGATTTGGAAAGGTACTTTAGGTAATGTAGTAACACCTGTATCCGTCAGGCTCAAAAAAAGAAGCGCATGCACACCTAAGGCTGCAAAAGATGCCAGCCCCAGACGCACAACACTTTGATTCATTTTAGAAGGTCGCGGTAACACCAGTATAGGTAGAGCGCCCTGCTACACCATAACCAGCGACTTCTTCGTAAGATTTATCAAAAAGATTCTCAACACGAAATTTAAGTTTCCAAGTTTCTGCAAAAGCATAGCTCAAACGAACATTGGTTTTTTTATAAGCTTGCATCAATTTGGTATTATCAGGATCACTATAACGCTTACCTACCCAAGCCATGTCTGCTTCAATATGCAAATCAGACACATCTGTACCCAATGTAAGCGTACCATTTTGCTGGGCTCGGCGCGCAAGCCACAAGCCTGTTGCTGTGTCTGTTGCATTAAGCTTAGTCCAGTTGGCGCGAACAAAACCCGCCTCACCGCTCATATCTGCTATCAGCTCAACACCTTTGCTTCTCGCCTGATTCACATTTTTTGGCGAATACGAAAACGAACCAGGAGCAATAGGTTTCCACACAATCAAATCTGTATATTTTTGACTAAACCAAACAATAGAAAACTTTGATTTTAAAGTATCCATTTGAGTCAAATAGGTTGCACCAATATCCCAACCTTTGCTTGATTCGGACTTTAGGTTGCTATTGCCACCAAATGGGCTAAATAAATCATTGATACTTGGTGCTTTAAACCCTGTGCCATAGTTTCCTGACAGGTTAAAGTTTTGCGACGCATGCCATATAGTTCCTAGCTTATAAGTCGTTTTGTTATCAGATGTTGAATTGTTATCTTTGCGCGCAGATACATTCCAACCCATGTTTTTATTCTCAGCCGCTATTGAAACATACAAGGCTTTTTGTGTAATCGCTTTATCAAGTTTTGCACTTTTACTTACCCCTGCATCTTTATGATAATCATAACCTAAAATAACTGTTGCATCGTTAAGCTCATAATTATTCTGCCATGAAAATTGATTTATAGTTGTTTTATAATCTGAATTATTCCATGTCACCAAAGGGTCCGTAGTAATTGCATCATCCGTAGAACGTGAATATTGAAGTGAAGACTCAAAACGATCTGAAACATGATCGGTTACTTTAATGCTGCTGACAGTTTGTTTATAATTTTGGTTATAATTCAAAGCATCCACAGGGCCAAAGCCATCCAGTGCTGTGGTTGCATCCACGGTCCTTACATTAATATCTGCTTGCATTTTACCGCTTACAAAAGACAACGCCGTCGATAATGTTGTGCGTTTTGCAGGATCTGCCTCTGTGCCGCTTGATGCCGCTGAGAAACCTTTGGTATCAAAAGTTTCAGCATCAAAAGCATAGGTAAAACCATTCTCAGAACCGCCCCGAACACCTAGACCATACAATTTCGTGCCATACGTACCTGATTCGGCAACCACTTGTGTTTGCAATCCTTTTTGACCTTTGCGTGTAAAAATTTGAATCACACCACCCATGGCATCAGCTCCGTACAGGGATGATTGTGGACCACGCACAATTTCAATGCGTTCAATCGCGGATGTAGAAAGATTGCCCCAATTAAATGAACCCAATGTAGCTGAACCAACTCTTACGCCATCAATCAATACCAAAGTGTGCCCACTATTACCGCCACGGATAAAAACAGACGTTGCTTTGCCTTCGCCACCACTGGAGGAAACATTCAACCCAACTTGTGTGCGAAGAATTTCAGCCACATTTGATGCTTGTGATGCTGCAATTTCTTCTTGTGTAATCACGGTAACATCCGCGCTGACATTGGCTGGGTTTTCCGCCATGCGACTAGCTGTAACCACAATGGGTTGCATAGCATTCACTTGTGCTGCCTGAACAATACTTACTGCTGGCATACTTATTGCACTGATAAGTGCGACAAATAAAACCTTGTTTTTTAATGTTAAATTCAACTCTTTTCTCCATGTTGCGCCCGCCGCGCATAGCTTTTTAGCGGTGAAGAAAGGGGGAGGTGATGGTGATAGAAACCATTGCCTAGATATGGGGTAAACATCGGCAAACGGACAACTCTCGACCAGTCTCCCACCGAGACTTCATCCGATTTAAAATCCGTAGATTTCGTGTTTTGGGCCGGTCTCCTGGCTTGCCTTCATCCTCAACTGTTTGCCTTCCCAATGCACTTAAGCATCAGTGGCGTTTCAAACAGCGTTGTCTGGCTTACAGTAGCGGGGGCTGCGTCGGACTAAGAGCTATGCTCGGCACCGACTTCCCGTTTCACTTTATGAGATGGACGTCATCTTCAAAGCACCTAAAACGAGGGCGATTGTATCGTGGTGATGTGACATGTCTACGCCTATCTCATCTCTGCGCTAAGGGCACATGGCCGTATAAGTGTATTAAGGATTGTGAAGGGCAATCTGATGTGAAACCACATGCAATAACGCTGGATTCACATGCATAGGTGAAAGCAATATTATATCCACACCATGGTTTTTATTGATTTCATCAATCACCTGCTGTGCCTTTTCTTGCCAAGCACCACCAAAAATAAAATGCGGTAAAATCATGATGTTTGAAGCACCTGCATTGACCACATCCGTTAAGTTTTGCTGCAAGCTTGGTTGGCCTTGTGCTAGCGCAATGCAACAAGGTTTTAGCGTTTTTTGTTGTATCAAATCAGCAATGGCTGCTACAGCTGCATGTTTTTTATCGCTGCGTGTACCATGCGAAAAAAGCACCAATTGTGCTTCTTTTAAACTGTGTTGTTGAAACTGTGCAAGCAATACATCAGCCATGGTTTGTGGGTTGGTGAGCGCTGGCAAAACTTGTATATTCTTTCCCTCAGCCAAACCATGTCTCACCACTGCCATGACATCATCTTGATAATGTTTGCCTTCATGCAGAAACAACGGCATCACCAGCAAAGGTGTTGTTGCACAACTCACCACATCATGAAAATAAGGCTCCATTTCCACATAACTCAGCAAAGCTTTAGCCCCATGATGCTGCATCTGCCATAAAGCCAGCAAGGCCTCAGCTTCAGCACGATAAGTTGGTGATGGCGAACCGTGAGCCACAAAAAGCAGCGTCACACTAAAACTCTATACCTTGTGCTGCTTTGATGCCTTGTTCAAAAGCATGTTTAATGGGTTTCATTTCCGATACCGTATCGGCATAGGCAATTACTTCAGGTGCTGCATTGCGCCCTGTGAAAACAAGGTGCATCCACTTTGGACGGTGCTCTTGTAAAAAGTCTACAATTTCAGTGCCATCCAACCAGCCATAACCACAGCAGTAGTTGATTTCATCGAGCACCACCAAATCAAATTCATGGGAAGCAATTTTTTCTTTGGCAAAGTCCCAAATCTCACGTGTGGTTTTAATGTCTTGCTCAGGATTTTTAGTGTCCCAAGTAAACCCATCACCCAGCACATGCCACTCAATATTATCAAACTTTTCAGAAGCCTTTTGCTCGCCAGTTTTCCACTTTCCCTTGATAAACTGAATCACACAAACTTTCATGCCCCAGCCCGCAGACCGAAATACCATACCAAAAGCAGAAGATGATTTCCCCTTACCCTCGCCCGTATTCACCACCATCACGCCTTGTCGATTTTCACGTTTTTTCATTCTATTTCTCCATTGTACACAGGCATTAATTCACGCCCATGTCCTTTTAATGTTACCCCAAATACAGGCTCTAATCGTGCGGCTGTCAGCATCACTTCTGCCTCAGCCACTTCAACACCACCTTTACCATCAAGCAATACCACAACATCGGCCACAGCTGCCGCTTGTTGCAAATCATGCAATACAGTAAAAATCAAACGGCCCTCTTTGGCTTCTTGTTTCATTAATTGTAAACAATCCACTTGATGGCGCATATCCAAATGCGCGGTGGGTTCATCCATCAGCCAAATGGGATTATCACGCACCATAGTGGCGGCAATTTCTACGCGCTGCCGCTCACCACTGGATAACTCGCCCAAGACACGATGTTGCAGTTGCTCTAAATCCATATACAACAATGCTTCTTTGATATCATTGCCATCGTTGGCTAACAATAAACGTTGCTCAACGGTGAGGCCAAATTCAGTCGGCGGCAAATCACCTTGCCATGTTATAAGCCTCGATAAATCATGCCGCGAATAATCTTGCACATCCTTGTTTTCCAACAGCACTTCGCCACTTGCGGGCTCTAACATGGCAAACAAAGCAAGCAACAGTGTCGATTTCCCTGCCCCGTTTGGCCCCAGCACAACTACAATTTGCCTAGCTTCTGCTTGCATCTCAAGCGAAGAAAACAACAATTTGTTTGCACGTTTTAAGCTTAAATTTTTAATGGCTAACATTTTTTTCACCTACGCCGCAACAAAAGCCAAAGGAATACAGGCACACCAATCACTGCCGTGAGCACACCCACAGGTAATTCTGCTGGTGAAATCACGGTGCGCGCGGCGGTGTCTGCAATAATCAATAATAATCCGCCACCAAAGGCTGAAGCCAACAACACCACTTTGTGTAAACTGCCAAACAATAAACGCATCAAATGCGGCACCACCAAACCTATAAAACCAATCGTGCCTGCGGCTGTCACTGCCACGGCTGTCACCGCAGATGCCAGCAATAACAATTTTTTTCTTAAGCTCGACACATCCACACCCAAAGCTTCTGCATGCCGCTCACCCAACAACAACTTATCCAACGATTGGGACAATACTAAGCCACAACACAACGCTCCCAACCAAACCAAAAGCAGCAGCCATATCGGCAAGCTCGAATGAGACAAATCACCCATCATCCAAGCATAGGCCAACATCAGACCGCGCTCGGGTAACATGGCCATCAACAACATCAAAACTGCACCCCAAAGTGCTGCCAACACCACCCCTGCCAACAACAAACGCGTTGGACCAAGGTGTGAAAACGAAAGCACGGCAGCAATACCAACCCAAGCTCCAATAAATGCACCCATGGATGTCACCCAAACTGAATCAGGAAAAATCATCATACCCGACACCGCACCCACTGCCGCACTGCCTGCCACCCCCAACACATAAGGCTCTGCCAAAGGATTACCAAGCAATACCTGAAACCAAGCACCTGCCAAAGCCAACAAACCACCCACTGCAAATGCCGTTAGAATCCGTGGCCAACGGATGTCCCAAAGGATGACTGATTCCATATTATTACTTGGATTCCATGGGCTAATCCAATGTTCACCAAGGCCAAGGGCAACAATAACAACGCCCCCTACAGCAGCGATAAACATTGCAATGAATAACTGTTCATTCCATTTATTTCTCAAAATTTAATCCTTGAAGCTGCACATCAAGTGCTTCCATACCATCCAGCAGCCTAGGCCCAGAGCGATGCAATAAATCAGGGTTTACCGTAATCACTTGTATATCTTCACCCAACCATTTCTTCCAATATTGGCTACGCACAGAAACATCTCGTTTTTCTGAAGGCACAATAACCAACTGTGGTTTTGCCGCCAGCACAGACTCGACATTAACACGTGGTGCTTCCATCTGCACCGCACCAAACACATTCACCAAACCAAGATGTTTTAAAACATCATGAATGAATGTGTTTTTTCCTGCTGTTAACAAAGGGTCTGGCCAGATTTCATAAAATACGCGAAGCTTTTTTTGATTCGTCCTGGCCGGTAAGACATCCAAGCGTTGTTGCAGCGCAAATGCCACTTGATCGGCTTGTTGCTTATGCCCAGTTATTTCTCCAAGACGCCGAATATCAGCTAAGACCTCCTCAACCTTTTCAGGGTGACTGCGAACAATCCTAACCCCCAAAGCAGACAACTTCTTCACACCAGGCGTCGCTGCATCCGTCACAATAGCCACGGTTGGCCTTAACGCGATAGCAGCTTCGATATTTATACGATTATATGTGCCCACTCGCGGCAATTTTTTCGCTGCTGCGGGATAATCACAATAACTTACAGCACCCACCACCTCATCACCTGCACCTATGGCAAACAACATCTCACAAACATGGGGAGCCAGCGCTAAAATACGCTCACTGGCGGAGGCTGGAAATGCTGAAAAGAGCAAAAGCAGCAATACACATAATCTTTTCAACGATGAACTCCTCAATCATACCACTCAAGCGGTGTAAAGCGTAAACAGGAAAAGGACGATTGTCTAAAATTGTGACCCGCGCCAATACTTCACCATAATCATTTTACATCACACCCAATATTTTGATTGCACAAAGCTTGCCTTTTACCCACCACTTATTTTTCTACCTTAAAACAAACGGTGGTAACAAAACGCTGTAGTATTGAAGCAACATACATCCTAGCCATGGGCGTTGTGATGCTGATGTGTCAGGCTATATTCTAAAGCATTAACACTCTAACCAGCGATAATCACTCAGTTAATTTAAGGTTATCTATTTCGGTCAAATCATAAAGCAACGCCTTACCTTTACGCTGTCACATTAATCTTCTACGTTTGCAATATCCATAAGTGTACTGGGGGTACTTTATGCTTGAGCCTGTTGAACTGAAAGATTTTTTCATCGTTTTTTTCTCTGGCGCGATGGTCATTATGGCTGGGGCGCTGTATTCCCTTCTTTTTGCTTGGTCTAAACTTCAATCAAAACCTTGGATGATGTTGCTTGCTTATGGCTCCTACGTCATTCTATTTATATCCGTAATGGTACTCGGTTCAGCTGCTCACCTTCATGGTTATTGGTGGTGGCTCGTCATTGCCATGCTGCTTGGTTATCTGTTGGCACCGCATGGCATTTGGAAGTTAAGTGTCGCTACCCACATGGTGCCACATGTTAATGAACCAAGCCCTGAATCTACCACTTCTAGTCCGGAACAAATCATCGATAAAACAATGAAGGGAGAAAGTGTATGAATAACGAAATACCTTGGTGGGCCAGTGAAACATTCTGGAAAAAAACAGCGATATGGGTAACTGGTTTCATGTTTGTTGTCTTGGTGATTCTTACCCTTGATACCATACCCCAAATCACCGCAGGCAGTGAAAGAGTGCCTGCTTATTCAGTGATTAATAAACATATTGGCTATGAATTTAATGATGAACGCAATATGCAAGTGCCAGTGATTGGTGATGAAGCACTGCTATTTGGCAAAAAGTTCAACGAAGAAGAAGCTGAAGCCTTGGTATCACATGGCAAAAAAATTACCCAAGGCCGAAACTGCATGGGTTGCCATACTTTACTTGGTAATGGCTCTTATTTTGCGCCTGATTTAACCAAAGCATGGTTAGATCCCGGTTGGAGCTCTGAACCTGAGCGCGAAGCTTTGATGATTGCCTTTTTGATGGATCCTATCGAAAACGCACGTTTATTTGGTTCAGGTCGTGTCATGCCAAACCTGCATATCAGCGAAGAAGAAGCCAAAGCGGTGATTGCATTCCTCAAGTGGATGTCATCCATTGATACCAATGGTTTCCCATACAATTTCACAGTCATCGATAAGGAGAGCTAAGTAATGAAAATTAATCATTTAAATGGCGGGCAACAGCTGGCTGTTCATTATTACACGGTTGCGATTACTTTATTTGTAGCCCAAATTATTTTTGGCTTGCTCTCTGGCATGCAGTATCTGGTACCTGACCTACTCTTGGGCATACTCGATTTTAACGTTACCCGCACTGTGCACATCAATGCCATGATTGTTTGGCTGCTGTATGGCTTTATTGGCGCGGTGTATTGGTTGCTTGAAGAAGAAAGTGAAACAGACATTGTCGGGCTAATGCTGGGTAAAATTGCCTTCTGGGTCTTAACTGTTGCAATTGTCATTGTGGTTGTGGTCTTTTTGGTGGTGCAGTCTGGTCCTGGCGATGATTTCACGCGCTGGTTTGTCAACGAGGGGCGTGAGTATATCGAAGCGCCGCGCTGGGCAGATATTGGTATCGTGATTTGTTTACTGGTGTTTTTCTACAATGTTGCAGCCACTTTCTCCAAAGGAAAATGGAGTGGTATTTCTGGTGTTTTAACACTTGATTTGGTTGCACTCGCGGGTCTTTATCTTGCAGGTATGTTTTACACACCCAACATTTCAGTCGATCAATACTGGTGGTGGTGGGTGATTCATCTATGGGTTGAAGCGACTTGGGAAGTATTGGTGGGTTGTTTGATGGCTTGGGGCTTGATGAAAGTCTTAAAAGTTGATCGTAAAATCGTCACCACATGGCTTTATATCGAAGTCGCCTTGATGTTTGGCTCAGGGATCCTTGGCCTTGGCCATCATTATTTCTGGATTGGTACGCCTGAATACTGGCTCACCATTGGTGGATTCTTCTCAGCACTCGAACCTATTCCTTTGGTCGCGATGGTTGTGCATGCTGTTTATGATGCTGGAGCCCGTCATATGAAAGGCAATAATAATCCAGCATTGGCATGGTTGATTGCCCACGCTTTTGGCAACTTCTTTGGTGCAGGTGTTTGGGGCTTTATGCATACACTGCCTCAGATTAACCTTTACACCCATGGTACACAGTGGTCGGCATCGCATGGTCATTTGGCATTCTTCGGGGCTTATGCCACCATTATTATTGCCATGATTTATATCGCGATTCCTTATATCCGTGGTCAAGAAGGCATAGGCTCTAACCTTCCTGATGGTGGCTGGAAATGGAAATGGTCGTTGGCTTTACTCAACCTCGGTGTGGTTGGCATGACGATGGCCTTACTCATCTCTGGTTATGAGCAATCCTTTATCGAGCGTGCTGTAGGTGGCTCAACATGGTTTGGTTATTTTGCCGCGCAAATTCACCCTTGGTTTGTTCAAGGTATGGAATGGCGCATGGTGTTTGGTGTTGTTACTGCCGCAGGTATTGTGCTTCTGGTTTGGGACTTGCTCACCATTGGGCAACGCCAATCAAACAACACGAAGACTCAATCAGAGAGTCAACCACAGGCACAATCACAAAGCACTTCGTAATATAAAAAGCTTTGGGTGCGAACATATTTGCACCCAAAGCCTCTTTTACTTTTATCATTATTTTTCTATTTCATTAAATTTACACAGGATGAACAAATGCATATGAAAACAATCATTCAATTATTCATGGTTGCGCTTGCAGCACTCTTAATACAAAATAATATTGCACATGCTAAGGGTGTTGATGGCCTAAAACGTGTCACGCAAACTTTGGTCGCACCACCTTTTTTACCCAAACATGAACAAATCGTTACAGGCCCTGCAAAAGTAGTGCAAATTCGCATGGTGATTGAAGAAAAAGAGCTTGAAATTGATAAAGGTGTCTTCATCAACGCCTTCACTTTTAACGGCACTGTGCCCGGCCCTATGATTGTGGTGCATCAAAATGATTATGTTGAGCTCACCTTGGTCAACCCCACCTCAAGTGCATTAAGCCACAATATTGATTTCCATGCGGCAACCGGTGCCTTGGGTGGCGGCGCGCTGACTATCGTTGAGCCCGGTGAAGAAGTCGTATTGCGTTTTAAAGCCACCAAAGCTGGTGTATTTGTTTATCACTGTGCCCCAGGTGGTGCTATGATTCCTTGGCATGTGGTGCATGGCATGAATGGTGCAATCATGGTTTTGCCTAGGGATGGTTTGAAAGATAAAGAAGGTAAAGCCATCACATATACCAAAGCTTTTTATATTGGCGAACAAGACTATTACATTCCCCAAGATGAAAAGGGCAATTATAAACGCTACAAATCGCCCATTGATAGCTTTACTGATGATATGGAAGTGATGAAAACGCTGACGCCAACACATGTCGTGTTTAATGGCGCAAAAGGTGCGTTAACAGGAAAACACGCATTAAAAGCCGCTGTGGGTGACACTATGTTGCTTATTCATGCCCAAGCCAATCGCCAATCGTTCCCTCACTTGATTGGTGGTCACGGTGAATATGTCTGGGAGCGCGGTAATTTCTCAGATGCTCCCATGACCAACTTGGAGAGCTGGGTGATTGGTGCAGGTTCTGCGGGGGCAGCGATTTATACCTTCAAACAACCCGGTTTTTATGTTTATTTAAGCCATAATCTTATCGAAGCAGTATTATTGGGTGCAGCAGCACACATCAATGTTTCAGGCAAATGGAACAACGATTTGATGAAACAACTTAAAAAACCATCACCTATTCAATAATAGGCTTATAAAAGAAAGGGCGGTGATATTATCGCCCTTTCTCTATCATAACGCTTAAATTTCAAACAGTTCAGTAACAATTATGATGCCCAGTGATGGGTGCGCCTATAAAAAAATAGTCGCTAGCACTTTGGACTCCCCTCAACTAAGCTCGAGCGCAGCAGAATGCACAAGGGGTTGGGGATGGATGCATATCTAAAGCGCATGGCGCGCTACAATCAGTGGATGAATCAAAAACTGTTGGCCAAAACCCAACTTTTATCCGATGTACAAATCACAGAAGAGCGCGGCGCATTTTTCGGCTCTATCCTTGGCACTTTCAACCATCTTTACGCAGGTGATGTCGTCTGGCTGCGACGCGTAGCGACTCACCCCCTTTGCCAACAAGCTCTAACCCCCATTCACGATTTACCTAGCCCCAAGGATATGACATCGCTGGTTTTCAACGATCTCCGCAGCCTCGCCAAAGCCCGCGAATCCCTCGACCAACTCATACTAGATTTCGCCGCCACTTGGACAGATAAACTGCTCAACGCCCCATTACAATATCGCAATATGGCAGGCGAAGCCAAGGAACAGCCCATCAATATGGTACTGCACCAATTAACCAATCACCAAACCCACCATCGCGGTCAAATCACCACCCTGCTTTTCCAAGCAGGCATAGACCCCGGCGTAACGGATTTGTTGGTGATGTTGATGGAAGAAAAGAATTGAAACAGTTAAAGGGCGTTAACCCCTTATGAAGCTGGCGGACGCAGGTCTTGAATTTTGAATCATTGCTCCTTCCTATGCTCAATTTATGGATAGATTATATTCTCGAAAACAGTAATTTTCAGTTTCATTTCAATATTCAAGACTTGACCTCAATTTTCTCTGATAAAATGAAATACTCTGAGTGTGGGTAATTACATGAATTTGTATGGATAAACAGGTGGATAATTTGAATCAAATGACAAGTAATGAGCCAATTAAGGTTGATGAGCTTAATGAACTAAAATCAATTTTTCTTACTAAAGAGACATTAACTTGTTCTGTATTGGGCTCTTATTTTAATGTGGCTTTATTTTGTTTTGATAATGGCTTTGGATTTCCTATTATGAATTTATCAGGACTAGCTGGCTTTTCTTTTTTTTCGGTTTTATTCATGTTTGTTACGATATTTTTCACGTGGTCGTTTTTTTCCTTGCCGTACTATATTGGATTTGTTCTTCAGAATACGGTTATACATCCGACAGTCTCAATAAAACCTTTTTGGTTCCAAGGAGAGCGTAATTTTGATGTATTTATGTCAGTGATACTGTTTTTTTTGTCGGCATTGCTTTGGCTGCTTTATTTCATTTTAGGGGCAGGTGTAAATATTCTAACTGGGATAATTGTGTTAACTATTGCAGTGCTTTCACTTCTTCATGGATCTTTGATAAATAAAGAAAAAAAACGGCTAACATTAATACACAAGGCAAAAAAGTGATGTTTATATTAGGTATAATAACAGTGTTCTTTATTTTGGCCGTACTTCAACGAGTCTCATTTCTAAATATTCCTAAAATTGCATTGATTCAATCCAAGACTGGCGGAGGAATCTCTGTCAGCATTGATAACACAGCCGAGACAGTTGTGGGGTCGTTGATATTTTATGATGGTGTAAAGGCATGGGTTAAAATTGATGGTACCCCAACGGTGATTGATAATGTGGCTTCTTTATCATACATAGAGCCTTTTGACTTGGCATTAAGCAAAACTTTAGATGTTAGTTCAGCTAAACATCTTCAAAAGATGATTCAACTGTTGAAAAATAAGAAACAAATTGAAAAAGCTTTCGTTATGTCTGATTTTGTCACAAGTGAGGCCGGTGAGCTAGATAGATTTTTAGTACTAAAGATTAGTGATGTTTCAAATGAAAGTGTTCAAGGCATTGAGAAATATTTAATTAATAAAAACGAACAATTCGAAATCAAGTATTGGCATGATTTGAAGGATGCCGAAAAACTAAATTTAAATAGGATGGGGAAATTAATCTATAGCAATGACGTTGAGTAAGAAACTAAGAATGAGAGCAAAATTTTATAACTTATTTCCGGGCTCGAAGGTCAGGTTTTAAATATTCCAACAGACATATCAATGGAATCATATTGAAACTTCTCCGAAAGATTAGACACGATATTGATTTGTAAAACCAATCCTTCTTTTTCACTGTTGAAATCTATAGCACATGTTTTCCTTCAAATTGCGGTATGCAGTGTTCTCAACTAAGCTAAAGGAGCTTCGCGTAAAATCGATGGCGGACCTCCTCGATAGATTTGTAACACCAAACTTTTTTGCAGCTTTGGTAATGCTTTTTGGGGATAAAATGACAGGTTTGAGAAAGGGATAACGAATGAAGATATATGCACCATTATTATTACTACTGATGAGTTTCTTGATGCTTTCTCAGACTTCGAGTTATGCAGAAGAAAAAGGCGTATCATCTGTGGAGCAAGTCATCCCCATCACCATGGCCAATCTGCGTGGTCAGCAAGCGTTATATAAGGAGGGGTGGTTTATTGTCACCTCCACCGAAGAAACGCTGCGTTATGCCAAAGAAAAATCGATTCAATCCTCTGGACAAGCCTTGTCTAAAACATTGTCTGAGTTGCAGACGCATTCGGGCGAACTTGGTCAAGGTGTTGTGGAAGGGATAAAAGGCAGCTTGGATACAGGCACGGTTGTATTTGAAAAAGGCACAGCGCTTAGTGGTGGTGTGATGGCTGCAACCCAAGCTGCGGCAAGCTGGCAGCTGGATATGGCGGGGAAAGGTTTGGTGCATGCTTGGGACAGTTTTGTGCTGGGTAATATTTCATTGGCAGAGCGCACCCAAGAAGATCGTGATGCATTGCGCGCCATCCCAGGTAATTATTTTTCCAGCATCAAGCAGGATTTTGCCAATGTATATGATTTATCTGAAAAAGCTGCCGATGCCATCACCCCTGAAATCAACGTCAACTGGGGTCAAGGTTTTGCCAAAGCACAACAAGCCTTTGATGATGAATATGAGGAATCAGGGGAAGAAAGCAATGCCCTGACTGGTCTTTTTGATATTTTCACAGGTTACGGCAAAGCGATGTATTACGCTGTGCTTGAGCCCAGCGGCAAAGCGGCAATCAAAGGCGTGTCGGTGACAGCCTCATTGGCGGGAAAAGCCTTGTTTTTACCCACGGCTGGGGTATTTATTCTAACTGGGCGCACAGTGCAATCAGCTGGTTTAAGTTTGTATTACACCACCAGCACAGGCATTAAATTGGTCTCCCCAACTGTGGAAAGTGGCTTGCTTGCAGGCCTATCCCTGCTTTCAGCAGGCACTGTGCCCGTCACTTATATGGCAGGTGGCACTGTTGGTTTTGTAAACCAAGTGGCCGTGACCACGGCAGCACCCGTGGCAGCCACTGCGCAAGCTGCAGCATCACTCACTTATGAAACAGCCAAATATGCAGGGCTGGTGACTTATGATGTGCTCAAAGGGGGCAGTACAGTACTGTTCAATCAAACTGCAAGTGGCGTGGCGCTAGGGTACAACGCACTCACCGCCCTACCCACCCAAGCCGTACTTGGCACTGCCAATGCTGCGTTTTTCTTGGTCTATGATGGCCCTCGCTTGTTGATTGCCAAGGTGAGCGGAAAGCTTCAATCAGCTGAGAATGAGCACGCCTATGCCGTAGAAGATTTACCTGTTGGCACAGTCGTGGATATGAAACAACTGCAAGCCATTGAAGGCATCACTGTTGAATCTGTATCCGATGATCCCGCTATACTTGAGCAAGTGTTAAAAGCATTACCTAAGGATTTGCGCCCATGATGAATATATTTAAAGCAGGAAAAAGTAACAAATCACTGATGATTGTAGCATTGTGCAGCGCTGCCTTAGTGGCTTGTGCAGGTCATACAACATCCGAACAAGACCCACTCAAAAATACAAAAAAACTCACCGCCAAAGGACACAGTGATTTGTACAACAATGGTGCGTTTCATGTACCTTACACCAAAATCGCATTGATTCCTCCTGCACCAACAATGGTTGAATTTGGTTTGGATTTGGCAGGTTTTCGTGCCAGACAATCATTTTTGAAATCATTAGAAAATGCAGCTGATTCTGTTTCGGTGGTTGCTGAAGGTAGTAAATACAGTTATTCACTGGCAAAAGGTATGCATCAAGGCACCAATCAAGCGGTAGATTATATTCAAGAACATAGCCGCGATGGTGCAACCTACTTGATTTATAACGCCTACCCACAAACGAAATATATGATTGGTAAATCATGGGAGTTTGCAGCCGATACTGCGCAAGCCATGGCAACATTTGGCGATAATATGGCTACAGGCAGTTTGGATTTGGCCTCATCATTGAATCAGCAAAGTGCTGCGGCTAGTGGACAGCTGATTAAAAGCTCCATGAAGGGTGCTAAGTATTTATCAGCGGCAAGTACTGACGTTGCAGCCGATTGGTTATCTTATGGCGGCACATCATTTATTGAAGGTTACGCAGCTTTACCGAAACAGCTTGGCACACGCGCCGATGCCATTGGTAATGCGGTGACACTCGAGGGTTTTGCTTCTGCCATGGATGATTCTTTGGATTATCGTGCCCAGCGAAGTGAGTTTTATGCTGATATCTTGGTCGATGGCACCAACAATTATGTATCAGGCATTCAAAGCTCCTTTTCAAACGCTGCCCAATCCTTTGATGATGCTGATCAAACAGGTTTCACACTCTCTTTACTCAAAGCAACACGCTGGGTTTTACAGGGATTGGTTTGGGATGGTTTGATTAAACCCGTGGGCGAAGTTGCGGTAGGTTCGGTAGGTTATTTAACAGTGAATACGGTGACTTTTCCGATTATGTTGGCTGTGCGCAGCGCTGTGCCTGTGGCAGAAGTTGCTGTTGGGGTGACATGGAATACCGCAGGTGCATTTTATGATGTAGTTGCACCCACTGCGATTGCCTCCACGGCTTCTATTTTTAGTGTCGCTGAGTTTGGCGTTGGTCAAACTGCAGCTGGCGTCACAGCGGTTGCAGGCTCTGCTGTCGGCGGCACGGCTTACTTAGCAGGAAAAGGCAGTGCGGCTGTGGTAAGTGTTGCAGGTTATACAGCAGGTAAAACTGTGAAATACGTGGGTGTGCCATTGGCCGCTGCAGGCATCGCTGTTACAGGAAGTGCGGCTGGTGTGGTCACGGGTGGAGCCAGTGTCGCTACAGGCAGCACATTATTCGTAGCTGGCGAGACCGCCGCCGCTGGAACCTACGCCATGGGCAATGTGATTGCGGGAACAACCTTAGTGACAGGAACAGCCGCCTCTGTTGCAGGCGGAGCAGCACTTGGAGTGTATGAATTAAGTAAAGCTGTGGTTGTGCCTACATCGTATACCTTAGGTGGCGGTATTGTGCTTGGTTATGGCAGCGTTTCACAACTTGCCGCGCATTCAGTGTTGGCTGTGGCAGACGCTTCATATCTGGTGTTATCACTCGAAGGCCCGCGTTGGGTTGTTTATGCAGTCACAGGTAAACTGGGCCAAGGCGAAGAATTGCTGCCTGGCACCGTATTAAATTTGGAAAATATGCAAACCAAAGGCGAAGAATTTTATTATTTACCCATATCTGATGCTGAAATGAAACACGTGGTAGAGTCGGTCACTGGCGATTTACCAGTGGTAGAAACGAAACCTTAGCTATATAACTTTGCTTGGCTTGTTAATCTCAATAAACTTAGCGCTATAAGAATGCCCAACAAATCTCATTTGTTATGCGAACTACTGCTAGCCTACGGTAAATGTATATCTACACGAAGCATTGCTACATTTGCATTTTTTAGGGCTGGGTTACCACTAGGGTGATGTATCCACTGATAAGCAGGATGCACCGTCAACCAATCGGTGATAGCCATATCGTAGGTTATCTCAATTGCTGTTTCAGCTGCCAACACACCATTGGCCTGCTGATGGGTATTGCTAAAACCAGCTCGCGCCACAGCCAATCCCAAGGTATCATCACTGCGACCTGAAATCGGTTCTTGCATAACAAGCCCAGCTCCAAAATAGTTTGCAATTTCATTGCGGTTGGCTTGGGTTAAACCAAGTTGCATAAACACACCTGTATTCTCAGATAAAGGCTGATCAACAACAGCATAAAAACCAGCAACTGAAGGGGAAGCTATATTATCAGGCCCTGCTTTTTCTGCAGAATGTTGCCACAAACCAAACTTATACGCGGCTTCTCCATTCAACCAGCCAGCCTCAATGATCATCATCAATCCTTCAGTCGCTTTATCTACTTTGCGTGTTGCTGGATCCCCGTCATATATTACAACATTTACGTAACTTTGCACATTATGTAGGCTTAAACGTGCTGCTAAACCTGCTTCTGGCCACAGTGATGTACCAACATTGCCTGATACCTCAGGACCAATGCCCAAAGATGAATTGAGAAATAACGCGGCATATTCAGAGGCATAAAACTCAGAGTTAAGATCATGCAAACCCAGCAACAAAGAAACATTGTCATTTAAAGCATGATCATACCAAAATTGTTGCAAGCGTTTGCGTTTTCCATCCGCAATATTACTCGCCGTTTGTACATCACCAATAAAATTACTGGGATCATCACCATGGTTATAAATTACTTCGGCAAACCAAGTTCCACCTTGCCATAAACCAAGCCCTTCAGTATCCACAGTGATAGAAAGATCGGCTGTGCCAAGTGTCTGCGATGCTTTTTTATCCCCACCGCCTAAATTTTTAACCACTTCACCTATATAAAAAGCTTCTACCATCACCGCATCATCTGCGGCTAAAGCCGTATTTTGCCAACCTAAAAGCGCAACCAAACCAATAATTTTAATATAACGTATCATCATTTTTATCGTCATTAGCATAAAATGAATGGTTATTTTCATCATGCCCACCTATCATTTTCACTATTTAAAACTCTGTAATAAAGACGCTGTAATCAAATGCCAGCCATCTACCAACACAAACAAAATAATTTTGAGCGGCAGTGAAATCATCACCGGTGGTAACATCATCATACCCATACTCATCAACACGCTGGCAACCACCAAATCAAGCACTACAAAAGGAATATAAATCAAAAATCCGATTTCAAAGGCTGTCCGCAATTCACTAATCACAAATGATGGAATCAACACATGCATCGGTGTTTCAGCTGCTGTTTGTGGTTTATCCATTTTTGCCGCGCCCAAAAACAAAAGAAGGTCATCTTCGCGTGTTTGCCGCAGCATAAAAGAACGCAAAGGGTCAATGGCTTTATCCATAGCTTCTGACTGGGTAATTTCTTCATTCAAATAAGGTGTTAAAGCTGTGCTATCAATCGTGTTCCACACTGGCATCATGATAAAAATGGTCATGAATAGAGACAAGCCAACCAAAATTTGGGTAGGTGGGCTTTGTTGTGTACCCAAGGCTTGTCGTAAAAAGGCAAAAACAATCAAAATACGCGTGAATGAAGTCATCATCACCAAAATCGACGGCGCTAGAGCCAACACCGTCAGTGATGCAATGATTTTTAAGCCTGTAAACCAAGCATTTGGATCTTCCGCTTCGCCTAAACTTATGGATAAGGTCGGTATATCTGCTGCCCCAGCATATGCAGGGAACAAGAAAATTATGCCTAACAGTAAACTACGCATCGATACTTTCCTGTGCAGTTTCGACTTCTGGCAGGTCTTCTTGTTGCGAAACATTCGCAATTCTATGAATCCCAGACGGCCCCACACCAACAAGAAAATGTTGGTTACCGTGTTTAATTTCAACCACACTATTTTTAGAGTCCAGATGTAAACGTTGGATGACTTGCATTTGTCCATCTTTTTTAGGTTGGTGGTTTTGCTGTAGTCTACGCATTGCCCACACCAAACCCGCAAAAATAGCCAGCACAACCGCTAAGCCAGCAATAGACTGCGCCATCAAGTTAGTTTCTTGCATCAAATACTACGACAAGCTCTGAATGCGATCGCCTTGCGGCACCACTTCAACCACACGAACACCAAGCTTACCGTCAGCTGAAACCACCTCGCCACGCGCAAAAACACGACCATTGGCTAAAATATCTACTTCAGCATTGGCTTCCTTTTTTAAGTCCAGAACCATGCCACGGTGTAATCTCGCCACTACATGCAATGGCATTTGCACTCGACCTAGCTCCACGCTGACATCAAGCGGCACATGCATAATCGCTTCAAGGTTCACTTGTTGCTCATTGCCTCCACCTGCTGCATCTGCTAATTCATTGTTTTGGTTTGGTATTTCTTCAACATCTGGCATTTTGTCTCTCCCGATTAATCGTGGGTTAGTTGTTTTGTAAGTTCAGCAGCCAACAGCCCATCTTGGCTTCCTGGCATTGCTTCGAACATGGGTGATGAACTCACCCACAGCGTCGATGGCTCTTGTTCACCTTTACTTAATGGTAAAAAGTCTCCAGAGCGTAGCGCTAAAAATTGTTTAATATTCAGGTGGCACTGCCCCAGCTCTAAGCGCACGGTTAGTGGTACTTGCTCAATACTTTTTTGTAATAAATTATCCCATTCTTCATCTTTTGTGTTTGGCTCATCCGAAGATGAAGCCCGTAAACCATCTAAAATGGGTTCAAGAAACCCTCTTGGATAATGTAAATGCATATGTCCACGAAATTCTTCAGCTATCTTTATTTCAAATTTCACCGAGAAACATGTGTCAGTATTGGCTGCAACCGCCAAAAATTGCGGTTCAACTTCAATTTTCAATAATGAAAATGGCAGATCACGCACAGGTTCCCACATATTGGCGAGCAACTTCTCCAATGAAGCTCCAATGCGCATGGATAAGCTCATTTCAACAGGCGATAATGCTTCAGCACTATCACCAAAAGCTTCACCAGTGCCCCCTAACATCGCATCAATATAAGCTACAATAAGCGGCATATCACACGTCAGCATCATGCGACCAAAACCATGCACTTCATAAATAAAGAAAACCTGTGCCATTTCATCATTTTCTTGAATAATATCCTGATAAACTCGCTCATCTATACCTTCTGAGCTTACTGATATCTCACGCTGAAATGTTTCTGTCCACTGCTCTTTTAGTGATTCTGCAACCCGCTGTTGCAGGTTAAATAACAAAGGGTAACGGTCAGGCCCATTGTCCGAACCCGCTGAAAAATCAAAAGATTCAACGCTTTCTGGCTGATGGATGGGTGGTAATGTTGCCAATAACGCCTGAGCTTGCTCATTCGGAGCTACAGCTTGCATGAGCGCATCAATCTCTTCAGGAGCCAAGATAGACTCTTGTACATCAGGCTGGGCTGTAGATGTTTCCGTCATTGCGACACAAAATCCGTGAAATAAAGGTTTTTTACAGGTTTACCCTGCATCAAACGGTTCATTCGATAAACAAGATCTTCTTTTAAATCATATTTACCTTGAGGAGTTCGAATTTCAGCAAACGTTTTACTCGATAATAATGTAATTACCATATCATTAATTTTAATCATGTTTTGCTCAACTTTGGCTTGCGCAGCTTCGTTTCGTAGCTCTAACTTTATTTTTGCGCGTAAAAATCGGCTTACATCCGCATCGGCTAGATTGATTGTAATATCTGCAATATCGACCAAAATAGGAGGTATCGTAGGGTCATCTTCTTCTGGTTCAGGGATGGTTGTTTCTTCTGTAGCACTCGGTGCCGTTTGCTCTGCTACTGGCTGTTGATCCATGCTCACCATTTTCCAAGCAATGAACCCTCCAACGGCCAAAACCAAAATAAGAAGTACCAAATTGATGATAGGCAACAGGCCCCCTGATGCTTTCTTTTCTTCTTTTCCCGCTTTTTCATCAGCCATGATTCAAACTCCTCATTATCTGCTACTTATATACAACAATGTCTACGCGCCTGTTTTTATCCCGACCATAAACCGTTGCATCTGTTGATACGGGTCGTGAAGGTCCATAACCTGCCAAAGATAAACGCCCTGCGCTGACGCCTTCTGCTTCAAGGATATGCAAGACTGATGCCGCTCGTGCTAAACTCAGGCTCCAAAGGTCGGAAAACTGACTGCCTGCTTGCATTCTATCGTCGGTATGACCATTCACACGGATGCGACCCGGTGATGTCGCAAGCATTTTAGCCAAGCGTCTAAGTGACTGAATATGTTGAGCTTTAAGCTTTGCAGAACCTTCTTCAAACAGAGCTGCATCTTCCATGCGTAAATACATGCGATTTTGTACAATCAAAGCTAGAACATGGTGTTCAAGCGTACTGTTTTTTAATACAACGTTACTATTTTGACGCATCGCCAACATCAATTCGCGTGGTGTCGCAATGCGCTGCAACTCAATCGGACGAATAAGACTGATTTCAGTACCCGAACCTGCATTTAAAACTGAAACTGCCGACTCAAAATAAGTTGAAATATCTTGCAGTCCTGTTTTATCAAGCGTGGACATGGAAACCAAAAGAATAAAAAAGGTCAGCATCAGGCTGATTAAATCCGCAAAGGTCGTCATCCATGCTTCTGGATCTGGAAGTATCTCTGGTTCTAATTCTTTTTTACGTGCCATTTAAAATGCCTTACCTTGTGGTGCAACCACATGCCGTTGTGGCTCAACGAGTTTACCTGCTCTAGGGCTTTCTGGGTTAACCGTCACAGGTCTAAATTTCAATACAATTTCAACACGACGGCTTAAACTGGGTTCATTGGGTATGGGGTGTTTATCACCCATGCCCGCAGCAATCATACGCCCATTGGGCACACCTCGTTTGGATAATTCATGAAACAAGCTCATTGCTCTGGCAGCAGAAAGCTCCCAATTCGACGGATACAACGAACCACGTACAGGTGTGTCATCCGTGTGGCCTTCAATCAGAATTTCAATCACCTCAGGGCGCTGAAACATCTCACCCAACTTATCCATTAATGGATATAGTTTCGGTGAAATCGCTACTTTGCCTGTCGCAAACGCGATATTTTCAGGAAAACGTACACGCACAGAGTCTTGGTCTAATGGCAAAGCACTCACGGCATCACCCAAACCCAGCTCTCGCGATAGCTCTGTCAATTCTTTGGCGGTTCGTCTCGGTGCGCGATTACCATCGACAATATCACGCGCTGGCATAGAGGGGCCTTTACCCTGCGATAAATTTGCGCCATCAGGTAAAGGGCTAAATGTGCCCGCTAATGAACCAATCGCGGCTAAGCGACGCTCATCAACAATCACAGCAATAGATGTAAGCAGAATAAAAAATGCCAGCATTTGCATCATCAATTCTAGAAACAGTGCTGCACCAGGATCCTTACGTGGCGGGACGGGATCTGGTTTTTTTTGACGTTTAGCCATAACTACAACTTAATCAAAAGATGATGCGCGATCTTTAGGTGGCAAATAACCATGCAGCTTTTGCTCCATCACCCGTGGGTTCTCACCTGCAACCAGCGATTGGATACCTGCTAAAATGATTTCGTGTACCAAAAGTTCTTCTTTACTGCGTGTTTTTAACTTCGCCGCCATCGGCAAAAAAATGATATTGGCCATCAATGCGCCATAAAAAGTAGTTAACAAAGCTACGGCCATCGAAGGGCCAATAGATGATGGATCTTCCATGTTGGACAACATCAGCACCAAACCAACCAATGTACCAATCATGCCCATAGACGGTGCAAAAGTACCCAAAGCAGTCATCATATCTGCCCCACGCAAATGCCTTTCGCCTAATTTATCCATCTCCATATACAAAATATCTTCTATTTCACTGGGCTCTTGACCATCAATCGCCATTTGTAGCCCTTTGGACATAAAAACATGGTCAATGTCACCCACTTTGCTCTCAAGCGCCAAAATCCCATCTTTGCGAACAATTTGTGCAAGCTCTACGAGTTCGGTGACCACTGCGGAACCATTTGAAGGTTTATTCAGAACTGTTTTGAGAATAATTTTAATCACACCAATCGCATTGGCCATGGGGTATGCAACCAAAAGCACACCCAACGTGCCACCCACCACAATAGCGATTGAGTTGATATCAATAAAACCAGTGACAGCATCCCCAATGGCAAATAAAACCAAACCAAAAGCAACGACAATGCCTATTATAGTAGCGATATCCACGAGCTTTCCTCCTGCTGTTAAACCTTAATCAAGTAAAGTTAAACATCAGGTAAGCGAGAAACATGCCAAATTATTTTTAATCGAAGATGTTATGGTTTTTTGAGTGCTCTTTGTTTCTAATTCTGAGTTTCTTGGCCGTCATTTTACTGAAAACATGGCCAAAATAAGATTCTAACGCTTGCTACGCACATCCAAATAATCACGCAAAGCATCACCTGCAATATTGGCTGCCATCACCAGTAAAAACAGCATCAAACCCGGATAAAAAACTTGCACAGGTGCCACCAACATCAGTTGTGATCCCTCACGAATCATGGTGCCAAGTGAGGCATCAGGCGGCTGAATGCCAATGCCTAAAAAGGATAAACCTGCCTCACCAATCATCACAGCCGCAAGGCCAAAGCTTGCTTCAATTAATAAAGGTGGGGCGATATTTGGTAATAAGTGTTTGGTGGCAATCACAAACGTATGCTGACCACTGGCAACAGCAGCTTCCACATATTGTGCATGGCGCAATGACATCACTTGCGCTCTTGTTAAACGCGCAAAACCAACCCAGCCAACAGCTGCAAGTGCAATCACCAGCTTATCTACACCTGGGCCAAGCACTGCCGCCAAAGCAATCGCCAACAATATCCCCGGAAAAGAAAGCACAATATCAACAAAGCGCATCAGCAAACTATCCACCCAACCGCCAAACCATGCCGCCACCATGCCCACGCTAATACCAATCACAGCGCACAAACTCATTACCATCAAAGCCACTGAAAAAGATAAACCAATACCTTCTGCCAACCTTGATAAAATATCGCGGCCTAACACATCCGTGCCTAACCAGTGGCTTGCGCTTGTTTGTTGCAACACCTGATCCAAATCAACTGCATGACCATCTACAGCTTGTAAACCTGCCACCAATACACATAAAAATGGCAACAACAAACAAAAGTACACACTTTTCGGCACAGCGTTAAAAAACATCATACCGAAGCCCGCTGCCTTGGATCAAGCCATAAGTTCAGTAGGTCTGCGACAAGGTTTGCAGCCACATAAAACAAAGCAATAATCAGTACACAACCTTGCACCAGCGGATAATCACGGCTTTGAATGGCTTCAATGGTAAGCAAACCAAGCCCAGGCCAATCAAATACTGTTTCTGTAATCACTGCCCCACCCAGCACAGCTCCCATTTGCAACGCAAACATAGTCACCACAGGAATCGCCGTCATACGTGCACTATGTTTCCACCATAACGTATGCTCTGTAACCCCCATCGCACGCGCCGTACGAATCGCATCCGATTGCATAGCATCAAGCCAGCTTGCACGTGCCATACGCGAAAGTACGGCTGCCAACGCTGTGCCCATCGCAATCGTGGGTAACACAATGCTACCGCTAGCATCCATTCCAGACACAGGCAACCAACCAAGAAATACCGAAAAAACCAGCATCAACATCGGACCAAGCCAAAAGTTGGGAATCGAAACACCAAGCAAGGAAAACGTCATCGCCAGTTTATCCTGAGCTTTGCCTTGAAAACGCGCGGCAATCATGCCCAAAGGCAGTGCCAAAAGAATCGCCAACAACAAACTGCTTGCTGCAAGTTTAGCAGTGGCAGGTAAGCGCTCGCTAATCAACGCCCAAATATCGCGTTGGCTGATAATGGATTTGCCCCATTCGCCTTGGCTTAAACCAGCGATATAATTCAAATACTGCATATGCAACGGCTCATCCAAATGCATGCTGGCGCGCAGCGCATCTTTATCTGCTGCCAGCGCAGATTCACCCAGCAATGCATCCACAGGGTCACCTGGCACAAGATGAAGCAAGAAAAACACCAGCGTCACCACGCCAAGAATGGTAGGCAAAGACTCCAGAATTCGAAATAAACACATGCGCAATAACATGGCGGGAAGTTATCGTTATCAAGCTCAGATGTCATTAACCCAGCATATTCGATCATCCTTCTTCAAAGCTGTAAAAAAAATAGTCATTTAGGCCTGAATTTAATCGTAAAACGATACGAATAGATCATTTTTTATTAAAAATAAGGTGTGTCTCCGCATTCCCGTCAAATTTGACTTCCAAAAATCAGCCCCTAAGGTCGGCAACAATGCTTACTGGAAACGACCTTGAAACAAAGGAAGCAGGCCGCTTGTCTTTTCGTGCCCCTGTTACGGATGATGCCCCAGCGATACATGCGCTTATTGAGCGCTGTGAACCGCTGGATCTCAACTCTCGGTACTGTTATTTAATCCTATGTGAACACTTTTCTTCAACTTGTGTAGTGGTCGAGAAGGATGGTGAAGTGCTGGCTGTGATTACAGCCTATGTCCCTCCTGATCGCCAAGATACACTTTTTGTTTGGCAAATAGCCGTAGACATCAACCTCAGAGGTCAGGGTCTGGCTAAAAAGATGCTTCATTGTCTATTGCAGCGCAATCATTTAAAACATATTCAATATGTGGAAGCGACAGTAAATCCTTCCAATGAAGCTTCGCGCTCGATATTTAAAAGTTTGGCTAAATCCTCACAATGTCCTATGGATGAGGCTCTAATCTTTCCTGCCCATATGTTTGGAGAAGGAAATCACGAACAGGAAAATCTGATTCGTGTAGGCCCGATTGGTCGGTAAGCAAAACCTAAATCGGAGTACAACGTAATATGAGAATTTTTGAAGAGATGGAATCCGAGGTTCGAGGTTATATTCGCTCATTCCCTGCTGTATTTGATACAGCTATCGGATCAGAAATGTATGATAATCAAGGCAACCGCTTCGTGGATTTTTTTGCTGGCGCTGGTTCATTGAATTATGGCCACAATAACCCAGCCATCAAAACTGCCCTCATTGAATATATTCAACGCGATGGTGTGATTCACGGCCTTGATAAAGCCACGGTTGCCAAACGCGATTTTTTACAGAAGTTAAATGACACTATCTTTAAGCCGCGCAATCTAGAATACAAAGTTCAATTCACTGGTCCGACAGGTACCAATGCGGTGGAAACAGCATTAAAACTGGCACGTATGGTCAAAGGCCGTTCCAACATTATCGCTTTCACCAATGCCTACCATGGTCTTTCTATGGGTTCATTGGCTGTCACAGGCAACTCTTTTTACCGTGATGAGTCCTACGGTGTTCGCGCCAATAGTGCATTTATCCCTTTTGATGGATACCTCGGTTCAGACTTTGATAGCTTAGCTTATCTGCGCAAGCTTCTTACCGACCAAAGCAGCGGTGTGGATTTGCCAGCAGCAATTATTGTCGAAACAGTGCAAGGTGAAGGCGGCATCCACATCGCTCGTGATGAGTGGATGCAAGGTTTGAGTGCCATCTGCAATGAGTTTGATATTCTGCTTATCATTGATGATATTCAAATGGGCAACGGCCGTACCGGAACCTTTTTCAGCTTTGAACGCGCAGGCATTACCCCTGATATGGTTGCGGTATCCAAGTCCATTGGCACAGGGCTGCCCATGTCATTGGTGTTGATGCGTCCAGAGTTAGACCAATGGAAACCTGGTGAACACACAGGGACTTTCCGTGGTAATAACCTAGCCTTTGTAGCTGCAACCAAGGCATTGGAATATTGGGATACCCCAGAGTTTGCTGAGGGCATCATTCACAAAGGAAAAATTTTTGAACAGGGCTTGCAAGCCATTGTCGACAAATATCCAGAACTTGGCTGCCAATTGCGTGGTGTAGGCATGGTTTGGGGCATTGAGTTTGAAGATGACGGTTTCCCCAGCTCAATTTCTGAAGAGGCATTTAGCCGCCAACTGATTATCGAAACAGCTGGTGCCAAAGGCCAAGTGCTCAAGTTTTTGCCCGCACTAACCATTGAAGAGCCTATTATAAAAGAAGGGTTGGCTATTATTGATGAATCCATTGCTACAGTATTAAAAGCGCGACAAAACTTACGCGATGGTATTTTATCATGATTGTTCGCCACCTAGAAGATATCATCAACACCGAGCGCGATGTGCATGCTGACAATGGCAATTGGGAAAGCCGGCGCCTTATTCTCAACAATGATGCAGTGGGTTTTTCACTGCATGACACCATTATCCATGCAAACACTGAGACATTGCTTTGGTACAAACATCATATTGAGGCTGTATACTGTATCGAAGGCAATGGTGAGGTAGAAACCACCGAAAGTGGCGAAATATATCCTATCAAAGCGGGTTCTGTGTATCTGCTCAATGGCAACGAACGCCACTTGTTACGCGCAAAAACTACCATGCGCATGATTTGTGTATTCAATCCGCCAGTGACAGGCACTGAAACTCATGATGCAGATGGAGCATATCGCCCTGGCGCACAAGCGGAATCTGAAACAGATAAGCTATAACAGGCACATACACTCGAAAATATTGGAGGCAGTGCGATGAGCAATTTTGCCGCTGTTCGCAAAAATATTATTCTGCACATGGCTGAATACATATGAATATGACCATGGTAAGTTTTATCGGTTTTCTGCTGATTTTCGCACTCATCGGTCTCGCTTCAATGTATCAACGCCAAGCTAACACCAGCGACTATCTGATTGCTGGGCGTAGTGTATCTCCTTGGCTGGCAGCACTATCGGCTGTGGCTACCAACAACAGTGGCTTCATGTTTATTGGTATGATTGGCCTTACCTACACTACTGGACTCTCATCTATCTGGCTCATGCTTGGCTGGATTACTGGCGACCTCATCGCCTCACTATTAATAATGAAGCAAGTTCGCACCACCGCTGAGGTGCAGAACACCCAATCCTTCGGTGGCCTGCTCGCCGACTGGCATGGCGAAAATTTCAATTTTCTACGCCGAGTTACTGGCATACTGACCATTCTCTTTCTCGGTGCCTATGCCGCCGCTCAATTTACTGCTGGCAGCAAAGCGCTGCATGTGCTCTTCGACTGGGATCTCTCCAGCGGTGCTATTATTGGAGCTGCCATGGTCTTACTCTACAGCTACAGTGGCGGCATTCGTGCCTCCATATGGACCGATGCGGCACAGTCCATTGTCATGATTTTTTCCATGATGATACTAATGTGGGTAGCCATAAACCACCTTGGCACACCTATGCAAATAAACGAATCACTTACAAACGTCTCCCCGACTTTCATGAACTGGTTCCCAGAAGGCTCATGGCTAACAATCTCTCTGTTTATCGTAGGCTGGATTTTCGCAGGCTTTGGCGTAGCTGGTCAGCCTCATATTATTATCCGTTACATGGCGTTGGATGATGCAGAGAATATCAGCCGTTTTCGTGTATGGTATTATACATGGTTTACTTTATTCTATGCTGCCACCATCGTTGTCGGCCTGCTAGCACGACTGCTGCTACCCGATGCTGGGTCATTTGATGCCGAGCTGGCTTTGCCAATGATTTCACAACAACTATTGCCTGATGTTCTTGTTGGTCTGATGTTAGCTGGACTCTTCGCTGCCACCATGTCCACCGCCGACTCGCTGGTGCTCTCCTGCTCGGCAGCAATCACTCGCGACTTGCTACCCGAACATAAGGCAAGCTACGGCATAACTAAACTTTCCACAGCGGCAGTAATTGTTATTGCACTGGGGTTATCACTCTATGGCAGTCAGAGTGTTTTTGCTCTTGTCCTCATCGCATGGGGATTACTAGCATCTGCTTTTGCACCTCTACTTACTGTCTATGCACTGGGTTATCACCCTACTGAAAAAGCAGCGCTGGTCATGATGGGTGCCAGCGTCACCACATTTTTATTATGGCGAGAGCTCGGCCTGTCGGATACGGCTTATGAAGCGATGCCCGCTATCATCGCTGGTATCGGTCTCTACTTTTTCTTGCCTAGTAGCCAACGTCATGCTGCTGGATCATTGCATGTCAGATTACCTTGCGACAACGAAAAAATCTAGATTAGCGTTCATGTAAATTTTCCAGTGTATTTGAAATCACTAATTGTGCTGGCGTAGCATATAATTTTCTGGATTCTGAACGGGGCATTTGGCTATTCAATATTTCCATCTGAATCATCTCTTCTTCTGATTGCATCATTTATTTCCAAGTCCTGCTCTAGCTGCTACGCTTACATGTGTTGAGATAAGGGTGGAAATAGCTTCTATGCAAATAAACACATTCCAAAAAATACTCTCCAATGGTTACATACCATTGCTGCCTATTTTTCTCTGGAACATGCTTTTTATCTCAAAACTACCCCCTGCTTATCAACCCAACACCTTTAATGCTGATATTCCGCTGAGCATTAGTCTGGCTGAAAATGTCTTTCGGGTATTTATCTTTTTTCTGCCACTTTTATTTCACCTCAACATCAACACCACTTCAGGCAAAAAAGGCTTGAAAATTTATAGCCTAGGTTTGGCTTTGTATTTTGGCTCTTGGTTGATGCTGATGTATGCACCAAACCATGCTTGGAGCCAAAGTCTCTTAGGTTTTGTTGCCCCAGCTTATACGCCCATCATATGGCTGATTGGTTTGGCCTTGATGGTGGATAGTTATGATTTCAAATATTTTAAATGGGCATATAAAAAATGGCATTATATCTTGCCTGCTCTTATCTTTTCGGCTTTTCATGTCGCGCACAGTATTTATGTTTATCAGAGGATATATGGTTAATGCTGATGCCAAAGTAACAACATACCATGCCAATGATTTAATCGCTTGGCTGCTTGAAGGGGATGTCTCCATTCAGTTTCAGGTGCAACGCGACCTCCTAAAAACAAATAAACCCAAACAAAAACAATTACAAAAAAGAATCACCACAGAAGGATGGGGCGCGCGTTTTCTTGCTTTACAAAATGATAATGGCCATTGGGGCAGTGGTTTTTACCAACAACAATGGACATCTACACATTACACCCTGCTTGATTTAAAACATCTTGGCATAACGCAACACCACAAACACATACAACAAACTTTAGCTCTTATTCTCCAAACACTTAAAGGCCCAGATGGTGGGATTTATCCTGTACACACAAAGCAGAGAAGTGATGTCTGCATCAATGGCATGTTTTTAAATTATGCTGCATATTTTGGTGTCAAAGAAGATGATTTGAAATCCATTGTCGATTTCTTGCTTACTGAGCACATGCTCGATGGCGGTTTTAACTGTTATTCCAACACCAAAGGCGCAAAACATAGTGCCATGAACTCCACCCTTTGTGTGATTGAAGGTATATTGGAATATACGCGTAATGGTTATCAATATAAACTTGAGGCACTGCAAGCTGCGGAAATGCAATCAAGGGAATTTTTGCTAAAACATCACTTGTTTCGCTCAGACAAAACTGGCCTGATTATTGATAAAAAAATGTTGATGCTTTCTTATCCCTCACGCTGGAAATATGACATTTTACGCGTATTGGATTATTTCCATTTTGCTGGCGTTGCCTATGATGCAAGGATGGCGGATGCCATTGAAGTTTTGCTGAAAAAACAACGTGCGGATCACCGCTGGCCACTGCAAGCAAAGCATTCAGGGCAAACACATTTTAATATGGAAAAAGCTGGCTCCCCAAGCCGCTGGAATACATTAAGAGCCTTGCGTGTATTGCAGCATTTTAACATCAACCCAATCGCATAAATAGCATATCGCACTATTAAATATCATCACAATTTCAGGTTCTCCAAATTCTTGTGCTAAGGTATGAGACAAAAGCACATGATTTGTTTAGGCTGCGCGGTCTTTTGATATAGTTTGAAGATTTGATTTGGAGTACATAAACCGTGGCAGACGATAAGAAGCAAGATTCATTTGATTATAAACACACTGTTTTCCTGCCGAAAACTGACTTTCCTATGCGCGGCAATTTGCCAGTTAATGAGCCTAAACGCTTAGCAACATGGGAAACTGAAAACCTATATAGCCAAATTCGTGAAGCACGCAAAGATGCTCCAAAATTCATTCTTCATGATGGCCCGCCTTATGCCAACGGCAGCATTCATATGGGGCATGCTGTGAATAAAGTGCTTAAAGATGTTGTTGTGCGTTCACGCACCATGATGGGTTTTGATGCGCCTTATGTGCCAGGCTGGGATTGTCATGGCTTGCCTATCGAATTAAAAGTTGAAGAAAAATTCAAGAAAAAGAAACGCAAAAAAGAAGACATCTCCGACGCTGAATTTCGTGCTGAATGCCGTGATTATGCCAAAGGACAAATCGACATCCAACGCGAAGAGTTTAAGCGCCTAGGCATCACTGGCGATTGGCAAAATCCTTATGTGACCATGGATTTTGCTTTTGAAGCCAACACTGTGCGTGAAATTGGCCGTTTCTTGGAAAATGGTGGTTTGTACAAAGGTGCAAAACCTGTGCACTGGTGTGTTTCTTGTGCCACGGCCTTGGCCGAAGCCGAAGTAGAACATGAAGATCACACTTCCCACTCTATCTTTGTAAAATTTAAAGCTGGCGAAGATTTAAACGACATCAATCCAGCATTAACAGCTGACACATCCATAGTGATTTGGACAACCACACCATGGACTATCCCTGCAAATTTAGCGATTTCAGTGGGTTCAGACCTTGATTATGCTGCATTACGCATCACCGATGCAAAAGAAAATTCAAACCTAAAAGCAGGTGAAATCATTATCCTTGCTGAAGGTTTAAGCGAAAATGTGCTTAATGACATTGATGTTGAAGCTGAAATCGTTGCTCGTTTTAAAGGATCTTCATTAGAGAATCGTAAATTCCGTCATCCCTATTTGGATCAAGATGCACCTATTTTATTGGGCGAACATGTGACCCTTGAAGCAGGTACAGGCTGTGTGCATACCGCACCTGGCCATGGTCAGGATGACTATGAAGTTTCGCTCAAATACGGTATCAAAGCCTTTAACCCTGTGGGTGACACAGGTATTTTTGAGCCTGCTACACCTATCGTTGAAGGGCATCATGTCTATAAAGCCAATGCTGTGATGGTTGAGCATTTGCAAAGCTGTGGTGCTTTGTTGGCAACAGCTCAAATTCGCCATTCTTATCCGCATTGCTGGCGCTGCCACAAACCACTCATTTTCCGTGCAACCCCCCAATGGTTTATCTCCATGGATAAAAATGATTTGCGCAAGAAAGCATTGGAAGCAATCAAAGAAACAGCGTGGACACCTGCTTGGGGTGAAAACCGTATTCGTGGCATGATTGAACAACGCCCAGACTGGTGTGTTTCTCGTCAGCGCAATTGGGGTGTACCAATCACTGTCATTCGCTGTGCTTGCGGCTCACATGCTGTGACTACACCTGAAATCGTGGAAAGCATTGCCAAACAAGTCGAACAAGCTGGGGCAGACGTTTGGTTTGCCAAAGATGTGACTGAATTTTTGCCCACTGGTGCTACTTGCCCCGATTGTGGTGGCTCCAATTTTGAAAAAGAAACCGATATTTTGGATGTTTGGTTTGATTCAGGCTCAACACACGCTTGTGTCTTAGAACAACGTGAAAATTTACATGCGCCTGCTGACTTATACCTTGAAGGCAGCGATCAGCATCGAGGCTGGTTTCAGTCGTCATTGCTTGAATCCATTGGCACACGCGGTGTTGCACCTTTCAAGGCAGTGTTAACGCACGGTTTTTTGATTGATAAAAGTGGCGATAAAATGTCTAAATCGCGTGGCAATGGCATAGAGCCCCAAAAAATCATCAATCAAATGGGTGCTGATATTTTGCGCTTGTGGGTTGCCTCTGCTGATTATTCAGCCGACATCACCATTGCTGATGAAGTATTAAAACAAACTGCCGAATCCTATCGTCGTATTCGTAATACCATTCGTTTCTTGCTTGGTAATATCGATGATTTTGATGCTTCCCAATCTTTGCCCTTAGCTGAGCGTCAACCACTTGATTTGTGGGCAATGGCAAGATTGGCCGAGGTATCAAAAAATGTACTTACATCTTATGAAGCCTATACATTCCATCAAATCCACCAAGACATCTACCATTTCTGCTCCGTAGATTTGGGTGGTTTTTATTTGGATGCCATCAAAGACCGTTTATACTGTGATGCCACCGACTCAACGCGTCGTATCTCGGCACAATCGACTTTGTATGACATCGCCCACACCTTGGTGCGTTTGATTGCGCCAATTGTGCCGATGACAGCCGAAGAAATTTGGGAATTTTTACCCGGTGCCGCGCAAGAAAGCATACACCTTCAAACGTTCAATGTTGTAACACCTGTAGACGTGGACACCGAATCGTGGAAAGCATTTTTCACCATGCGTGAGCAAGTCAATACCGCGATGGATATGGCCAAAAAGGATAAAGTGATTGGTTCATCCATTGCTGCTAAAGTCACCATCCCAAACCTCAACCAAGCTTTTGCTGAAGCTTTGGGTGAAACTTATGAGCAGTTACTTATGGTTGCACAAGTAGAAGCTGGTGAAACATTAGCCATTGAAGCGATTGATGGCACCAAATGCCCACGTTGTTATATCGTAGGCACCCCAGCTGATACAACACATGCTGTGCATCATGAGCTATGTCCCCGTTGTTTTGCTCTAACTGAAGATTTATAATCAATGAAACTTATTTTAATTCATTACGCTGAGTTATCACTCAAAGGCAAAAACCGCCGCGAATTTGAGAAGCAGCTGCAACAAAATTTGAAACACCTGTTTCGGCCCACCCAAATCATTCGTGAGCATGGGCGCATGATGATGCATATCGAACATGTCGATGAAGCCTTGCTCAACCATTTGGCTTTGGTGCCTGGTATTCGCAATTTTGCGGTGGTACATTCATGTGAACCAACATTAGAAGTGATGCAGGAAACTGCCAAAAAGGCTGTGACCGAAGCTTTCGGTGAAGAGTTGGCTGGCAAAAGGTTTGCCGTTAAATCACGTCGCTCTGATAAAAAATTTCCACTGACCAGTCCTGAGCTTAATTTTGAAGTGGGTGGTTTTGTTAAAAATGCTTTTGATTTGTTGGTGAACATCAACAACCCTGAAATCGTTATCCACGTGGAAGTCACTGCAGAACAAACCTTTATTTACACCGATAAACGCAAAGCTATTGGTGGTTTACCAGTAGGTTCTTCGGGTCATGGTGTGGTATTATTTTCTGGTGGCATTGATAGCCCAGTGGCTGCATACACCATGATGAAACGTGGCATGCGCGTGACTTTGGTACATTTTTACAACAGCACCATCAACCGCGAATTCACTAAAATTGAAGATTTAGCCAAACAGCTTTCGCTCTATCAAGGTCGTGTTCAGCTTATCATGATTGATTTGGAAGAGTTTCAGCGTCATGCTATTGCTATCGTACCAGCCCGCTACCGCATGATTATTTACAAGCGCCACATGATTCGCACTGCTGGTTTAGTTGCTGAAGCTATGGGTGCAAAAGCACTGGTGACAGGTGACTCCTTGGGCCAAGTAGCAAGCCAAACACTTGCCAATATCCATGCCATTTATGATGCAAGCCCCATGCCTTTGCTTTCACCTTTGATGGGATATGATAAAGAAGAAATCATTGAGCTGGCACGCAGAATTGGCACATATGAAATTTCGATTGAAGAATATTGCGATATTTGTTCCTATTTGATTGCTAAACATCCTGAAACACAAGGGAAACGCGAAAAAGTGGCTGAGTTCGAAGCTGATTTACCCACTGAAGGTTTAGAAATCATCAAACAAGAACGCATTTTCTTTGGTGGGGAGGAAAAGAAACGACATGCTTGATTCAACGACAATATCTGAAACCACAGCCAAACAAGCAAGGCTTATGCGCCTTGCAACCTATGCATCAGCAAGCGTTGCTTTTATTCTCATTATTGCCAAATTAATTGCTTGGATGTGGAGTGATTCCATCACTATTTTGGCCACATTAATTGATTCATGCCTTGATGCTGCGGCCTCGTTAATCACGCTCTATGCCGTACATCATGCCCTACAACCTGCCGACAAAGAACACCGCTTTGGCCATGGCAAAGCAGAAGCTTTGGCAGGCATGGGGCAGTCTATGTTTATTGCAGGTTCTGCAGTGTTTTTATTGCTCGAATCCATCAATCGTTTGTTACACCCCAAGGTTTTGGAAGTCATTGATATTGGAATTATCGTGATGGTTTTATCAATTCTATTAACCGCAGCTTTAATTACTTTCCAATCGTATGTAGTCAAACAAACAGGTTCTACAGCCATCAAAGCTGACTCCATACACTACAAAACAGATTTATTGGTGAATGCAACCGTCATCGTTGCTTTATTGCTTGCTGCTTACGGCTGGCCTGGTTTTGACCCTGTTTTTGCCATTGCCATTGCACTTTATATTTTATACAGCGCTTGGGAAATTGCGGTGACTGCCGTTGATGAGTTGATGGATAAAGAGTTGTCGGATGAAGAACGGGCGCAAATCAAAGAAGTAGTGCTCACCCATGCCAGTGTAAAAGGTCTTCACGACTTACGCACACGTCGCGCTGGCACCACCAGCTTTATTCAATTTCACTTGGAGCTTGATGGTAACCTCACCTTGCACCAAGCACATGTGATTGCTGATGAAGTTGAGGCCATGGTTAAAGCACAATGGAGCGATGCGGAAGTCATCATCCATGAAGATCCACACGGGTTAGAAGAACCCAAACCAGTATTCGCAGATTCAGCGAATCATGAAAACGAAAGCAAGGAAACCTAATGATTTCAAGATTGATATCAAAAATAACCACTGCCTTTAAGGCCAAAAAAGAAGCACCTATCGCTGCAAAAAAAGAACCTGTATCAGAAAAGCCTAAGCGCAAACGCGCACCGCGAAAACCACAAGCCAAAAAAACATCCGAACAGGCCATAATTACGCCCAACAAACGCCCTACTGCTAAAAAAATACACAAGCCACATACCAATCGCCCTAAACCTACCTTGGCAGAAGCCATCACCACCCAAGATGATTGGACAACAGATAAAGAAACAGAATTTACTGCGTTAGGGTTACCCAATGCCTTGTTACACGCCATTGATGATTTGGGTTACACAGAATTATCGGCCGTACAAAAAATCGCTTTCCCTATCACCATGGCAGGCAAAGATATCGCAGGCCAAGGGCGCACGGGCACAGGGAAAACCGCAACATTTTTGATTACGGCACTCAAACGTTTGATTGAAACACCAGCGAAAAAAGACCGTAAAACCAATCAACCACGCGTTTTGGTGATTGCACCAACCCGTGAGTTGGTCATCCAAATCGCTAGCGATGCCGTCAACTTAACCAAATATACCAACATCAATGTTCATGCGGTATTTGGTGGTGTGGATTATGAAAAACAACAAAAACCATTTGAAACAGGTGTGGAAATTCTTATTGGCACACCGGGTCGCTTGATTGATTTCCATAAAAAAAGTTGTTACGACCTTAAAGCCATAGATGTGATGGTATTGGATGAAGCTGATCGTATGTTTGACCTTGGTTTTATCAAAGATCTGCGCTTTCTTTTGAATCGTTTGCCCAAATATGATGAGCGCCAATCGTTAATGTTCTCTGCCACCTTATCGCATCGTGTGATGGAGTTGGCTTATGATCACATGAACAACCCTGAAAAAGTTGAGGCTGAAACAGGTGATATTACAGCATCTTCCATCGTAGAAAGCATGTATCACACGGCAATGGATGAGAAACTTCCACTTTTGATTAACCTCTTAAAAACCATGTCCGTCGAACGTGCTATGGTGTTTATCAATGAAAAACGTACAGGCGAAAAACTTGCTGCAAACATGGCCAAATATGGCTTTAAAGTAGGCATTATTTCTGGTGATGTGCAACAGCGCAAACGCATGAAAATATTAGAAATGTTTACTGCCGGTGAATTGCACATCCTGATTGCAACCGATGTCGCAAGCCGTGGTATCCATGTCGATGCTATCACCCATGTTTTTAACTATGACTTACCAGAAGATGCTGAATCTTATGTGCATAGGATTGGTCGCACAGGTCGCGCTGGTGCCGAAGGTATCGCAATTTCATTTGCTTGTGAGCGTTATTGTTTTGAAGTGCCGGCGATTGAAGCCTATATCAAACACAGTATTCCCGTTGCAGAAATCACGCCTGAACTTTTGGACATCAAAGGTATGGCTGTTGACCCCAAAGCCAAGGCTGAAGGATTGAAACAAGGTGATGCAGCAGAGCAACGTCCACGTCAAAATGGTGGCAAACCGCAAGGAAATCGCAGGCCACCACGCCGAAAACCAGCTTCAACACACAAGTAAATAGCTTTAAAGTGACCGAGGGACACGCATGAACATTCAAGAACAAATTCAACTTTTATCACGCGGCACTTTAGAAATTTTGCCTGCTGGCAGCCTTGAAGAAAAACTGAAAAAAGCTGAAAAAGAAGGCCGCCCGCTGCGTGTCAAAGCTGGTTTTGACCCAACTGCCCCTGATTTGCATCTTGGGCATACGGTATTGCTTGAAAAACTACGTCAATTTCAACAATGTGGTCATCAAGTGATTTTCTTGATTGGTGATTTCACGGGCATGATTGGTGACCCAACCGGCAAAAATGAAACACGCCCTCCTTTAACCAAAGAAGCTGTGCTGGTAAATGCTGAAACCTACAAACAACAAGTGTTTAAAGTGCTTGATGAAAACAAAACCGAAGTCCGTTTTAACTCGGAGTGGTTGGGCAAATTATCTGCTGCTGACTTGATTCAAATTACAGGTAAAGCAACTGTTGCTCGTATGCTTGAGCGTGATGATTTTGAAAAGCGCTACAAGGGTGGCCAGCCGATTGCCCTGCACGAATTTTTATACCCGCTCATTCAAGGTTATGATTCCGTGGAGCTTGAAGCTGATGTTGAGCTTGGTGGCAACGACCAGAAATTTAATCTTTTGATGGGTCGCCAGCTGCAACAAGCCTATGAAAAACCAACCCAAATGATTCTCACCATGCCATTGCTTGAAGGGCTTGATGGCGTGAACAAAATGTCGAAGTCGTTAAACAACTATGTGGGCATTCAAGAGCCTGCAAAAGAACAGTTTGGTAAAATGATGTCAGCCAGTGATGACTTGATGATGCGTTATTACGAATTACTGACAGACCTAGATTTGGAACCCATTAAAAGCATGCATCCCATGGAAGCAAAAAAACAATTGGCTAGCCTGATTGTAACGCGCTTTCATGGTGAAGAAGCTGGCCAAGAAGCACGCGCTGGTTTTGAAAATCAGTTTGCAAAAAAAGAAGTACCTGATGATATCCCTGAAAAAACCATGCACGCTGAAGATAGTACTGTTTGGGTTGTAAAAGCCTTGTCTGAGGGTGGTTTAACGGCTTCTAATGGTGAAGCCATGCGCATGATTAAACAAGGTGCTTTATCTATTGATGGTGAAAAGGTTGGCGACAAAGATTTACAACTGTCTGCTGGCTCTTACCTCATCAAACTGGGCAAACGTAAATTTTTACAACTCACCATAGCATAGGCATTTATGAATAAAGATTCCCCCCATAACCCCACTGTGTGGAACCTCATCTTTGCCAGTTGGGTGATCGCCATGCTCTCAACACTAGCAAGCTTGTTTTTTAGTGAGATTATGGAGCTGGTTCCATGCATTTTATGCTGGTATCAACGCATATTCATATTCCCTTTATCTATCATACTCATCCTTGGACTTTTCCCGCTCGACACAAATGTCATCAAATACGCATTGCCATTAAGCATCATTGGTTTGCTCTTCACACTCTACCATTGCATGCTTTTTTATGGCTTTATACCCGAAAATCTTCAACCATGTAGCCAAGGTGTTCCGTGTAGCGGTGACAATATGATTCTTTTCGGAATATTGCCTATACCTGTGCTTTCATTGCTCGCATTTTTAAGCATCACTACTTTATTATTATTTGCTAGAGGTAACCGAAATGAAAAAGTCTAACCTTGTTCTCATAGCCTCCGGATTAATGCTCATCATTTTTATAGCTGCGGCATACTTTTATGATAGCCAACAAACCAAATTAAAAAATGAGCAACTTGCTCAAAATAGCAGCGCATTGATTCAGTTTCATTCACCAAAAACTGGCAACCCCAAGGCAAAAGTAACCATCGTTGAGTTTATGGACCCTGCTTGTGAAGCTTGCCGTCAATTCCACCCCTTTGTTAAAGATTTACTGAAAAAATATAAAAATAAAGTGAAACTAGTGATTCGCTATGCCCCATTCCACCATGGTTCTGATGTGGCCGTTAAAATTCTTGAAGCCGCCAAAAAACAAGGTCAATTCTGGGATGTTTTAGATGTCATGTACAAATCTCAATCAGACTGGGCAAACCATCACAATCCAAATCCAGAAATGATTTGGAATTATTTAGAATACTACAAGTTTGATGTCCTAGCTTTAAAAGCAAACATGGATGACGCCGTCGCCACAAAAATCATTGGCATTGATTTGGCGGATGCAAAAGCACTTGGCGTGGATAAAACCCCAACATTTTTTGTGAATGGGAAACCGTTAACAAGCTTCAGTCTCGAGCAGCTTGAAACGTTAATTAGAAGTGAGATTGCACTTCACTACTGAAACAATATAAAATCATTATGCAACGAACATGGAAAACGGGTGAGGTATGAAAAGGTTACAACGACGCAACTTTGATTTAGGGCCTGTGCCAAGCTCAGCACAACCTGATACACCCGATGCTGCCACCATCAAGCAAGCTTGGTTGGATGATAAAGCTATGATGTTGCCTTCTTTATTGACCTCAGACTTAGAAAAACATGCGAAAAACATCAAAAGTGCTCATGTTTTAATGAAAAATGTGCTCGATGAAGGTGAAATCACATCATTTATTGAAAAAGAACCTTATATTGAATCCTACAGCAAAAACTTCTCCATCGTTGCCACTTCTGCAGAAGAGCATGACGAACAAGGCATCGAAAAAATCTACTTTGATGCCTTTGATCAAAATGAAGATAACGTCGTCGCTGAAGAATTATGGTGCAAAGGTTCATGGTTATCTTTTGTCGATGATGATGCTTCGCTGCGCTTTCGTTTTTCTTGGGGCATGGAAGGGTATGAGGATGTGTCGGCTGACCCAATCAAACAAGCATGGGCAGGCAAGCTTTGTGATGTTTTGTTTCCTGAATCAGCCATTATCACCCAAAACCAAGTCATTTTAGACAATTTACATACTATTTTAGGCAAATCTGCAGCATTTGTAGAGCGCATTGTGTATTTTAATGCGCCCAATGGCGGAGCACAGTTTCACCACGACGTAGAACGCGGCCACGCTGGTGTTGTTTTTGCCCAGCTTAGTGGTGCAACCTTTTGGTTAACCGCAGCCAAACCCAAACTTATAGATGAAATCATCAAATTTGTGCAAAACACTGATAATTTTGATGCCATTCAAGCTGTGTTACCCCACAAAAAAGACCAGCAAGATTTAACCAAACTTTGTAGCAACCGCGAAGAGTTAAGCTGCTACATGGAAGAACCTGATCATGAGCTTGTAGAAGCGCTAATCGATCGCTGCCCTGAATTTGTACAACACCTGATTCAACAAGGTTATAGCCACACACTCCAAGCTGGTGATGTGTTATTATTACCCCAACGTGACATTGACAATTGCGTTTGGCATTCCGTGTTTACATTGGGTAATACGCCAGGTGAAGCCCTCTCATTTGCAGTTCGCTAACCTTTCGCAGTAATAGTTTTCAATCACATGATGAGCGTCTAGTATTTTCCAATCCATAAATGAGTCTGAAAGTATGTACCCTATATTTTATACCGTTTCATACTTGGGCTTAGGGCAAAAATATCATCGAAAAGTTTGCACCTAGCCTTTTGCATTGCTTCCCACG
>Ga0316204_10000718_pt1 | contig 109271 bp, 80 predicted proteins | sample 6monrhotite_MG_2_FD_205661 | JGI IMG/M metagenome (GOLD analysis project Ga0316204, IMG submission 205661) | Microbial mat bacterial communities from mineral coupon in-situ incubated in ocean water Damariscotta River, Maine, United States -... | ecosystem: Environmental > Aquatic > Marine >...
TCCTGAGAGGTTTTAAGCGAATTTATCCAAACCCCTTGGAGCCTTCTGATTATTGGGTGTTGATTCTTGAGGCGAACAAGACGGATGCTCTGGCGGAGGTGAAACGGTTTCTTCAACTCTTCCTTCTTTTGTTATTATTGATCGGGATCGGGGTCTTTGTTGCCAGCCGGTTTTTGATCCAAACAAAGATCGGCCCTTTAGTGCTGGTTTCGGAGCAATTACAAAAATTGGGGAAAGGGGAATTTAGCGATGAACAGATTCCTTATGCTGGAAATGATGAAATTAAGGTCATCTTAGACTCCTCTCAGTCCACCATCAAAAACCTCGAATCCCTGGCGTCACAGGTCGATTTGATTGCCGCAGGGAATTATAGTGTTTCCATTGAGCCCTCTTCGAATAAAGACATCCTCGGGATGGCTCTGTCGTCTATGGCTGTTGCGCTTCGAAGCAGTAAACAAAGGGATGAAAACCAAATTTGGCTCAACAGAGGGCTCGGTGAACTCAATCGAAATTTGCAAGGTGACATTGACATGGATGCTCTGTGTGAACAGGGGTTGTCTGCGGTGTGCCGGCAAGTTGAGGCCGCCCAGGGTGTTTTGTATATATTTGACTCATCCCAACCGGAGCCACTGTCGTTAATCGCCAGCTATATGTTGAGTGATATGAAGTTAAAAACGACGAAGCTAAGCTTGGGCCAGGGGACGGTTGGACAAGTTGCTGCGGACAAACGACCCGTCTTTTTGACTCAAGATTTTGATGAAGAGAGGGTAGTTCAAACCGGAGGGCAGACTCAAGTGCCTCGTTGTTTGGTCGCTTTGCCACTGATGTATGAAGGACAATTATATGGGGTGATTGAGGTTTCTAGTCTGAGCCTATTCACGGAAATTCAACAGGAATACTTGTCGAGAGCTTCTGAAATCCTGGGTGCAGAAACCTATGGGTCGGTACAAAAGACTCGGATTGCGCACCTGCTTAAAACGAGTGAAGCGGCGAATGCGACCTTAGAGTCTCAGCAGGAACTATTGCACACTCAAGCAGCGTCGTTGCAAAAATCGAATGCTCAGATGGAAGAACAACAGCAGCAATTGCAACAGCAAGCTGAATCGTTGCAAGAATCGAACGCTCAGATGGAAGAGCAACAACAACAGCTGACCCAACAAACAGAATTATTGAGTCAACAGAATCAACGACTCACGGCCTCGGAAGACAACCTAAAACAACAGGCTGAAGCTTTGTCCTCTGCGAGCCGGTATAAATCTGAGTTTTTGGCCAATATGTCTCATGAATTGAGAACTCCGCTTAATTCCATCATTTTGTTGGCAAAGTTGATCGGCCGTAGCTCTGAGGGCGAAGTTAACGTCGAAAATTCACAGCGTAGTGAGGTGATCTATAATGCAGGGATGGAGTTACAACGGCTGATCAATGATATTCTGGATTTGGCAAAAGTCGAATCTGGGAAAGTTGAACTGGAGTTAAGTCGTTTTGATTCTGCAGAATTTATTTCTGAGTTGGCGTTTTACTTTGAACACCAGGCTGAAGAAAAGGGACTGGAAATTAAGTTTATAGATAACCTGAAGTCAATGATCACTTCAGACCGGCACAAGCTTTCTCAGGTGATCCGGAATTTGCTTTCGAACAGTCTGAAGTTTACGACTGAAGGTGAAATTACCTTTGAAATCTCTTTTAGAGTTGGTGAACCCTGCCCGCTGGTTTTAAGTGTTTCAGACACAGGGCTGGGGATAGAACAGGAAAAACAGCAATTGATCTTCGATGCCTTTGCTCAGGCAGACGGTTCAACCTCCCGTCAATACGGAGGCACCGGTCTGGGGTTATCGATCTCCCAGAGTTTCACCGATCTAATGGGCGGGTCGATTGAAGTTGAAAGTATCGCTGGGAAAGGCAGCACCTTTACGGTGTTGCTTCCTGAGTTGAAGATTCAAAGTGAACCCTCCTCAGAAGAGGGGGTAGAGCCTTTGAAATTAAATTTACCGAACATTGAGTCGATAGTTGAGGCCTCGATATCAGATGATCGGCACGTGATCGATGGTTCTAAACCAGTCGTTTTAATGATCGAAGATGACCAGAACTTTTCTCATTTAATTCAATTAGGCAACCAAAAGGCAGGATACCACACTTTGTTGGCGTATACTGGAAAGGAGGGACTCGAACTAGCCGAGCGATACCAGCCTCAAGGGGTTTTGCTTGATCTCGGGTTGCCTGACATGAGTGGAGGGGATGTTTTAAAACAACTCAAAACTAACCCTGCGACACGTCAAATCCCGGTATATGTCCTTTCGGGTACTTCTGGACAGGAAATTTTGCTCGAAAAAGGTGCGCTAGGCTATCTACAAAAACCTGCATCTCAAGCGACGATTAACCAAGCCTTAGAAGAAATTCTCGGTCAAGCTGGCAAACAAAAGCGGATTCTGGTTGCCGAAGGTGGAATGCTCGACCCTTGCATGTTTGAGCTTCCTCTTGAGGGAATACAGGCTGAGGTTTTGACCGCTCAAGGCATTGATGAATTCAACCGGTTATTTGGCGAACTATGCCCTGATCTTTTGGTCTTACCTTATCTTTTAGGCTCCTTTGATAAGGAGTTCCTGATAGGTCTTAGGGAGCGAAATGCAGAAATTCCTATTATTATTTTAAGCGAAGAGGAAATCGAGGGGCCTGAATTAGAGGGGTTGAAACAGTGTACTCCCCATATTATTATCAGTAGTTCGAAGTCAGATGAGCGGCTTTTTAAAGAGGTGAAGCGTTTCTTGGGGGAGTTGCCCAAACATGAGGAAATGTTGGTGCGTGAAGATGTCACCCACCGAGAGATCCCTAAAGAACAACTCAAAGGCAGGCGGATCTTGGTGGTTGATGACGACGCAAGGAACTTATTCGTCATGACTTCGAGCCTCGAGCAAGAAGGAGCCAAAGTGTTTACCGCTTTAAACGGAAAAAAAGGACTCGATTTTTTAGATCGAGAAACTGTTGATATGGTGTTACTCGATTTAATGATGCCGGTGCTCAACGGTTTTGAAACCCTGTCAGCGCTACGAGAAAATCCAAAATTTGGAACCTTGCCTGTTGTTATTTTGACGGCAAAAACGATGGAAGAAGACAAACAAAAGTGCATGGACTTAGGGGCGAATGAATATTTGACCAAACCGGTAGACTACGACGATTTGATCCAAGTCGTTTTGAAATGGTCGGGTCAGTAGAATGAAAGTCACTGCTGAAATAATCGGGCAACGCCGGAGGGTCGATGTGATGGGGACCGACTGGGAACCCGATGAGTTCAATCGTTTGATCTTGGAAGCAGACAGGCCTGACAGCGGAAAGGCTGATTTTTATTTTTATGATGCCCCGACAGTTCCTGCTTTGTTGGTGAAACGACTGGCACAGGCTGCAAAAGAACGTCGCCTGCCGAAATTGTGGGTTTTTCATGAGTTTTTACGGTACCAATTTCGTCGGATGGGGTTGGCCTGTTTTAAAGTCGATGAAGAACAATATATTCAAACAACACCCTTGGTGGAGGCGGTCGTACTGGCGGGCTCTGCAGGAAGCCTCGATAAGCTGATAGAGGTGGTCCATGGCCTCCCTCGCTCAGATGCCTCGGTGTTTGTTTTACAACATGTGAGAGAGGATCAGACGAATCTACTCGACTCCTTGTTGCAGACAGCAACGGACTGGGAAGTCCATATGCCCCAGCATTTGGAAAAAATTCGGCCTTCGGTCATTTACGTCGCTCCCCCAGGAAGGAATATGCGACTTTCCAACCAGATGATCTACCTGACCCAAGATGCCAAGTTGAATTATGCTCGACCTTCGATCGAGGCACTTCTTGACTCAGCGGGCCGGGAGTATAAAGACCGGCTCATTGTGGCTTTGTTCTGCGGGGAAGGGGCAGACGGAGTGAAGGCGTTATCTGGGCTTCGTGACGCCGGAGCAAAGGTACTCATTGAGGATGTGAAGGAGTGTGAATCAAAAGAACTACTCCTTCGTGCGAAGGCGAGCGGGCAAGTCGATTTGGTCCTGCCGGTGTCTGCGATGGTTTGCTACCTCGCTTCGGTGTTATCGCCGCAAGTTGTCGTTCCTGAACGGGAACTGATGCATTTATTTTTGAAAGCAATTAAGTCAATTTATGGATATGATTTTTTGGGCTACCGAGAACAAACGATATACCGTCGTTTGGAGCGCCTGACAATCGAACATGGTTATAAAAATTTTTTCGAGCTGCAAGCAGAGGTCTTAAAATACCCGATTCGATTCGAGAGTTTTTTTCTCGAATTTTCGATCAAAGTAACTCATTTCTTTCGAGACCCAGAGCAAATGAGTTATATCTTAGAAGAGTTGAAGCCTTTTCTTTCTAGCTTCCCTAACATTGAAGTTTGGTGCGCTGGCTGCGCATCTGGGGAAGAGGCTTATAGTTTAGCCATTTTATTTGATCAAATGGATTTACTAGATCGAACTCATATTTTTGGAACCGATATCAACCCCTATTTATTGAATATCGCCGAGGCGGGTCTCTATCCACCTAAAGAGTTGCAAGAAGCAGAAATACATTTTCAGGAGTGCGGCTTAACCGGGGCTCTAGCGGATTATTTTGAGCCCAAAGGCGGGCTGATGCACATTAAAGAAAAACTGAGAAATCACGTCACCTTTGACCGGCACAGTTTAGCTCAGGACGGGGTTTTTAATGAATTCCAATTGATTTTATGTCGCAATGTTTTGATTTATTTTGGCAAAGATTTGAGAATTAAAGCATTGAATTTATTTGCAGCCTCATTGCATCCCGACGGGATGTTGCTTACCGGTCTTAACGAAGGCGCGCTGGGCAAGACCGAACCCCATTTTTTTGACCCTGTCGATCGGCAGGCTCATGTCTATCATTTAAGCGAAGAAAACCATTAATTTAAGCTCCATGAACTATTCGATCCTCATTGTAGATGACAATCCGAACAATTTATTCACCTTAAGTTCCTTGCTGAGTCCGTTGAAGTACTTGGAGGTGACCCAGGCTCAATCGGGGGCGGAGGCGCTCGCTTTTGCTCTAGAAAAGGAATTCCATTTGGTGCTGCTTGATATCCAGATGCCAGAAATGGACGGTTTTGAAGTCGCTAGGCACCTGAAAATGGCGGAGAGAACGAGGGACATTCCGATTATTTTTGTTACTGCGGTCTTTACTTCTCAATCGTTTGTTGAGCAGGGGTATGCCGTTGGAGCGGTTGATTATCTCACCAAACCCTTGGACGAAAATTTATTATTAAATCGGATTAAACACTACCATAAACTCTTTGAGCGCGAGCAGAGCTTAAGAGAGAACGTGGCTCAACTCGAAAGGGCCAAGGGAGAGTTAACCAAAGCCAGAGAGTCTTTGCAAGAACAGGTCGATATGCGGACCGGGGAGCTTAAAAAAGCGTTGCTTCAGGCTGAGACGGCTAATCAAGCGAAAACAAGTTTTCTGGCCACCATGAGCCATGAAATTCGTACGCCGATGAATGCAATCATGGGGATGATCAGTCTAACCCAGGATACTGATCTCGATGAAGAACAAGCTGAATTTTTAGGGATTGCCTACAGCTCGTCAGAAATCTTGCTTAACTTGATAAACGATGTCTTAGATTTTGCGAAAATTGAAGCTGGTAAACTCAGTCTTCATATTGAATCGTTTGATTTTAGAGCCGAGTTGTCGACTTTAATTGACTTGATGGAGTCAAGGTTTAAAATCAAAGGATTAACGGTTAGCGCAACCGTTGATCAACAGGTGCCGCAATGGATCAATGGGGACCGTCTTCGGCTCCATCAGGTCTTATTGAACCTGCTCGGTAACGCCGCAAAATTTACAAAACAAGGGGGTGTCGAGCTGTGTGTGAAAAACCTTTCGGCGGCGGATGACTCTAGGGTAACCCTACAAGTCTGTGTCGCCGATACAGGCATTGGGGTGGAACAGGAAAAACAAGACCTGATTTTTGAAAGTTTTTCTCAAGCCCATGGGGATACGGCAAAAAACTATGGAGGAACAGGTTTAGGGCTCGCCATCTCAAAAAAGCTCGTCGAATTGATGGGTGGCAAAATTTGGGTTGAAAGTGAACCCGGTAAAGGGGCGCAGTTTTGTTTCACTTTACAAGCAGCGAACATAGAGCCCTCTTCTGTTCTTAAGGCCGAGGAATTAGGTGATTCCGTGCTGAATTTGGAGGGGGTGAAAATTCTCTTGGTGGAAGATAATCGGGCCAATCAGCGCTTAGAACGAAAGATTTTTGAACAATTTGGAGTCGATGTCAAAATTGCTGAAAATGGTTTTGAGGCCATTGAGGCCTTACAAACCTTTGATGCTCAGGTGGTGTTAATGGATGTGCGGATGCCCAAGATGGACGGCATGGAAGCGACACGAAGGATCCGTAAGGGAGAGGTCAACAATCCGAGTGTCCCTGTTCTAGCCCTCACCGCAAACGCCTTTAAGGAAGACCAAGAGCGTTGTTTATCTGCAGGGATGAACGATTTTTTGTCTAAACCGATCAATAAGGCAGAGTTGATCCAGAAAGTAAGAAACCTAATAGAAAGCTGTAGTGGTGGCTGATTGAGAGGGAAAGCATATGCACTCTGCGTTATATGGATATTTCTAGAGCGCCCTAGACCTTGACTTTCGCTTCCTGGATGAGTCATGTATGCTGTAAGCGTTAGTTACTCTATTGTCTCAGAGGGGGGTCAATGTTGAGGTCAAAATGTCGGGTGTTGGTTGTTGATGATCAAGCCAGTGCGAGGTACTTGGTTGTAAAAGTTTTACATAAAAAGGGGTATTCGACCGTAGAGGCGTCTTCGGCTGAGGAGGCGATCGAGGTGTTAGAGCGGGAGTCAGAAACTCTGGATGCGTTGATTCTAGACTGGCAAATGTCCGGGCACGATGGTCTTTGGCTTATTCGGTGGATGAAAGCCCGAGAAAAATATGCCCTGTTACCGGTCGTCCTTCTGACAGCCTTTGAGCAAGAAAGAGACATGGCATGGGGGATTGGCGCCGGAGCCAATCAGTATGTCACCAAGCCCTTTCATGGAGATATTCTCTTGAATATCCTTCAAACTTGTATCGGTCGATATCATCAAGTTCAATCATTGGTCGCGCAGACAAACTCGTTAAACAAAGGAGATGTTTCTGGAGAAAATTCCCGTTGTTTAAATCAGTTTTTTGTCCAAAGCCTGGAATGTAAAAACCGTAAAGACTTAACGAACCTGTTTTTTAAGTTACTCAAAGGAATGTCCTTTCCTTCTGCACCGCCGGAAACTGACTTCAGCGTTGCGTCGGGGGAAATCCGGATCAGTTTGCTGCTATGTTTTGGGTCAGAGTTTTACTTGAGTGACCGGGAGCACTCGAGTTCCACAGACAAAGCTGTCATGCGGCATTGTATGGTTGGTGGTGAAATCGTAACAAAAGACCAGGCGACGATCATTCCCGCAGGTTCTTCTGCCTTGATCATTCGCAACACCCCCACAAAACTTGACGAGCAAAATGAAGCCCTTTGGATTTGCCAAGGGATGCTGAGACAACTTGAATCGGTTGATCGGCAATTCTCACACCCAAAGGCAGCTGTTGAGTCGGTCGTCTCGAAAACCTCTGGGGCTGTGGATATAGAGCAATACCAACGGATGATGCGGTTTGCTCAGAAGACTGCACACTTGGGTGTTATTGAACTGAACTTATGGACGAAAAAAACCTTTTGGAGCCAGGGGGCTAAAGGGTTGCTTGAGATCGATGAACCAGGAGACGATCTTGGCTTAGACCGGTTGATCAAGTTGACCCACCATGACGATCGTTTTTTGTTGCAATCTGTGGTCACCGATTTGAGCCTAAAACGCCGGGAATCAGCTCGTTTAGAAATCCGTTTAATATGCAAGGATTCGAGTCACCGGTTTGTTCAAGTCGAATCTCATGTGTCGTTAAATGCTGAAGAGGGGGAAGAGTTTCTGTTGATCATGTTGTATGACATCACCTGGCTCAAGACAATTGAAAACCAATTGCGGCAAAGCTATGAAGAATCACAAATCTCTGGCTATGGAAAGTCTGTTTTCCTCGCGCATTTGAGTCACGAAATTCGGACTCCGCTCAATGGGATTCTCGGGGTTCTCCAAGTGATCGGCACTCAGGTGGACGGCGACGTGGAGCAAATGATCAACGGGGCGGAAAAGTCCTGCCAACAGTTGGTGATCGTCTTAACTCAGCTGTTAGACCTCGCACACTCAGAATATCAAAAATTCGACCTCAAGTTGGTTGAATTTAACGCAGATCGATTTGAACGGTTTTTGCCTCTTTATCGGGGGCTTGCGATAGACAAAGGGTTGAGTTTCGAATGCGAGAATCAGATAGACGACAACACCACATTACAAAGCGACCCAAAGCGAATCTGCCAAGCCTTATCTGGCTTGATAGAAAACGCAATCAAGTTCACTGAACAAGGGTCAGTGCATTTTTTAATCGCTTTAGAGCGAGGGCCTAAACTGGCAACGCAGCTATACTTCGAAATTCGAGATACCGGGATCGGGATTGAGCAAAAGAATATTGAACGGGTCTTCGGTCCCTTTGCTCAGGTGGATGAAAAAGCCTCCAGGCGTTTTGAAGGTCTAGGGCTTGGCTTGACCTTGTCTCAGAGGCTAATTGAAGCTTTAGAAGGGAAGATCACTATAGAGAGCGAGCTAGGTAAGGGCTGCGTTGTAAAAGTCTGGATTCCTGTGGCTGTTTCTCAGGGGGTATCCTCATTGCCTAAACCTTTAAAAAGCTCGATTTCGGAACCTAAGTTGAGGGTGCTACTTGCAGATGATCATCGAATGCACCGGGTGATCGGGGCCAAGTCTTTGATGCAGATGAACCATCAAGTGCATTGTGTTGATAATGGTCAAGAAGCGGTGGACTGGTTACTCCAAAATCCTTGCGATTTGGTGTTGATGGACGCAGAGATGCCGGTGATGGATGGTTTCCTAGCGATTTCTCGAATTCGAAATGGTCAGGCCTTACAGCCCGATATCCCGATCTTTTTGGTTGTCGGCCCGGAACCTGTGGATCCGAGCCGGTTAGAAGGGGTTTTAGTGGAAGGTTTGATTCACAAACCCTATTCCGCCGAAGAACTACAAAGATGTTGTAAATCGCTTGTCGAAAGCCGATAAATTCCCTGCAAGTGAATCGTTCGGTCAAGGGTACTTGACTCTCCTCATACTGAGGAGGCGAACTCTCCAGGTTTTCATCCGTTCGGTAGGCCTTGCATCTCAGGTGCTTTTGGCATTGGTTTTTCTTCGTTCTCAGGGTAGTCCCCTGGGAGCAACTCTCCCTTTTTAAGGGTTGAAATATATGCGGAATGTGGGAAGTATCCCGATTCCACAAGACCGGCAAGTTGCACCGCTTCAGAGATCGGCATTTGTCCTGGCCTGTAATCTTGGTTTAGCTCGATTTGAGGCGCCCAGTTCAAGGCCGAAAGCTCGGACCAGTAGGCTAGTGCCAAGCTCAACCCCTCACCGATTTCATCAGCCAAAGTTGCTAAATAGCATTTTTCACCTTCTTGGCGCATCGCCTGGTTCGCCGCACTTTCTGAAGTTAGTTTTGGGGCTTCCAGCATTCTGAGCCCTAACAGAGCAATTTCCGCCTTTTTATCATGAAGGTTTTCTCTGAGTTCAGTGACAGACTTTCCATTCAGCTCTAGGAGAAATACCTTTGTTTCTGGGCTTGCATAGGCATTAAACTGAGAAGATCCCATCCGAAGCGGTTCCGCTTGATTGACATCCACACCGGTTGCTATAGGTGTTGGGTTTCCTGCAAAGTATAAAGCATTTTCATAGTCTGCGCTGCTACGGTAGTATGACATGGCAGCGTGGCAAACCTCCAAAATGGGCGGTTTGCCAGGAGCATAACCTCGGTCGGTTCCAAACAGCACAAAGGGAATATAGCCCAGTCGTTGGCCTCGGACTTCTGGGTAGATTGGAGGCTCTGAATTCCAGCGCTCTGGGTTTTCGAGGTCTTGTGTATACCGTTGTTGGAAATATTCGAAGGAGCCATCTGGTTGCTCGCTGAGACCTAAATGCCGCCTGTACGTCACTAGGGAAAATTCATCGGGCTTGCTGGTGTCCGCCCCTTTGCACCAATTCTGTTCTTGTAGCACAAGTGAAACCAGCGTTAGTTTTCCTTGAATTCTCCGTGATTCCCAAGACAAAATTGACTCTGCCTCATAGGGAGCGAGGTACGAAAGGGCTCCAGGACCTGTGGGAGCCGGTAAATCGGCTAATAGTCCAAAGCGACCGGTAGTCAATAGCTCTTTGGCGGTATACCTGGCTAAGGCTTTGAGGCTCATGCCTTCTGGAGTGATGCTTTCGAAACACCCCTCTCCTCGTTCCCCTTTGCGTGGATCGGTTGTTACCTGAGCCCCTGAGAGAATCGGAGGTTTGCGGAACAATTGCCCTAGCATTCCGTCGATGGTTCGCGAAGGTCCGCCAAAAAAACGAGACCGTAATTTGTAGGCTTGGTATTCAGCGTCGTTCATTCCTGCTGGTTTTGGGAGGTATAGGGTTCCATTCTCTTTGACTCGGGTTTCCCCTGCAGCGGCGTCTCTGCAGAGTTTCCAAGTTGCTTGAATCTGGGTATATAAGGGGTGAGTTGTTTGGATAGACATAAGAACCTTTGTTAACGTTAAAATAGGGTTGAAAATATTAGGTTTTTTATGAGCTTCGGTCAAAACCTTCTTTGCTGTAAGGATACGGCTCCCTGGGGAGGCAACATCACTTGATATCTCAAAGCATCATACAAATGGTCCTCCCCTTGGGTGTCAACGTCGTCAGGGTTGATCGGGTCAAAGGCGAGGTTCGAAAGCGTTCGTAGAGTCTGCAAACAGGATTCAAAAAAATAGAGTCCCGGTGATTCAGGAGGATGCTGGGCACTCCCTTGAAGAAGTTGTAAAATTTTTTGGTATCCCGCTTGGCGGCTCCCTGGACCCTTTAGGGAGGGAACAAACCGGACCCCTGTGAGAGCCATTTCTTGTGCGATGCTGCGGGCTTCAAAGTTGGCAAAAATCGCGGCATCAGCGGCCCCAGGCTGGATGAGGCCTCGGTAACCAAGTTTTTGCTCACGTTCTAAAATGCCCTGAGCGATTTGAGACGACAACATTCTCAATCCCTGGTTCGGTTTACCATTCCACCCATACCACTCACCGATGACAATTTGGCTGCCTTTAATGAAATGCCGGCGACTTCCGCCAGGAAGTACGACCTCCTCACCATTGGACTCGGCAACCCACAAGACCCCAAAGGGGGCGGAGCTCCCCCAGTCGAAACAGCGGCGAACCGGCCAATTGGCGGGGACTTGGAACCAAGGAACTCGGTGGTGATCAAGGTTAAAATATTGGTCAAATGCACCGCCGGAAGGAAGGTCCCAATCGCCATATATCCAGGCCTTTCGGTGGGCCTCGTTTCTCGGGTTGAGCATTGCCCGGTAGTTTGGTTGAGCTTTCAACAACGCTTGGTTCTCTTCAAGTCGAGCCCGAATTCGGACCCTCTCTCGTTTATACCCAGCCACCTCCTCAACCCCAATGGTTCCGGGCCCGCCGATGTCGATATCTCTGGCCTTAACCCAACCATGACCGGGCCCCGAAGGATTACAGGTTTTTCTGATCCTGGGGGTAACATGACGGTTACTGCTACGGGAACAGGACATCAGTTGTAAAAACAGGTCGGGTTCGCGCCAGTTGGTTAACTCCTCCCAGCCTTGCCATGGGATTTCCCAGCCGTGAAATTTCCAGTAGTCTTTCGGGTATTTCACCGCTCGAAATAACAATTCTTCACCTTCAGGAAAGACCCATTTGCTCTTCGGGCTGTCTATAAATCGGGCGTTGGGGAAAAGACTGGGGATATATTTGTGGCTTCTGGCGATGATGTCAGCAAGTTGAGTTGATTCTTCCCGCCACAAAACACCTTTCCAACTCGCTCCCAGTCCCTGATTTACATCCTTCAAAAAATCAAAAAGTAACACATCAGTTTTTCCGGTCCCTCGGGGGCCCTCGAGGAGGGCCTCAAAGATTGGACAGGCAAGGAACAATTGTTGGGAGCCCGGCTGAGGGGACCAAAGGGGGTCATTTTTTGTCGCTAAGTTCATTGATTTTTTGTTGTTCATGTTCAATCACTAAGGCAGACCAGTCCTCTATATCGTCGGCAACTTGAGGTAAAAAGACGATCCCACCTGAAACCTCGGCTTGATGCTTTAGTTCTTGCTTGTCTCTCCAACGGTCGGGGCGGCGGTTTTTTAGCCAAAAAATTTGTGCACTAATCTCACCTAAAACTTTGATCTTTTTTTTGACCTCCTTGACTTTGACCTCCCCGGTATTTTTGCCTTGGTGGGCCAAATCCTCTTCAAATTTCTCATGGCTATAGTATTCGAACCCAACCGCACGATGAAACAACGCGGATTCGACTTGATCATCCGCAAGGTCCAACCCAGCGGATAGCGCCTCTGCCAGCTCGTCACTTGACTCGAGTAGCTGATTCAATTGACTGAGTGTCAACGAACAATTTTCCGCGATTTCTCGGGGGCTGGCACCTTGAGCTGCCCATCGGCGAACCTTTTTGGTGGTAAGTTTTGTAGGCCATTCGGTTTCTTTTTTGGAGTCGGATATATTTTTCAAGTCACCTCTCAACAGGTTAGATAAAAATAGATAAAGACAAGGAGTGGTGGGACCGGTCTCTTATGCCTGGGAATCCACCGGAGGTTAAGTCTTTATTTTTTGGTGCCTCGAAAAGAGTCGACTCGCTGTACGATTTTGACCCAAACATTTAGAGTTGAACTCATCTCTGAGCATATTTCAATAAAACTAGATGGCTAACATGGATATGATTTCTCAAGTTGATCCTATTCGATCAAAAGGCGCTGGGGCTTTGGTTGGACTTTGTATCGGGCTTTGTGTCTCATTGAGCGGGATTTTTTCTAATGAGGCGTCCGCTTTGCTTCCTGAGCGAAGGGGAGCTCAATCCTCAACAGAAACCTCTTGGTATTTTCTACCGGCAACCTATTCGATCCCAGGGATTGGGTCTGGGTTTATTTTAGCTGGCTTGTATAACAATATCGGAGGGAGTCATAGTGACGCTTTGATTGCGGCGACCACAGGAGACATTAACGTGACCTTTGGTGGGTTGATTGATAATCACTTGATCACCGACACCTTAGTTGTCGATTTTGCAGGTGGTGCGATTCATCAAATGGTAGCAACTGCATACAATGGCCGTGGGTTGGACACTGACCCTAAAGATTTTAGTCTGTTGGTCTCTGGCGAAGGGCGAATGAATGCTGCCCAAGTGAATCTACGGTTCGATCAGCGACGTTATCAATTGAATGTAGTGATGGGAGGTAGTACGGCGAGTATTGCTGCAATTAAGGACAGCGAGGGAAACTTGCTGGTCAATGCGGACCAGTCGAAAAAGGTGCAAGGCCAAATCCGGACAACCAACGGAATCATTGACTGGACCGATGATTGGCAAGACCCTAGAATTGGGATTCGAGGGAGTTACACTAAGGCCCAAACGATTGGGGCAGATCAAAGTGGTGTAGGGCCTGAGCAATACACCTTAGATACGAACCTCTCGGCCTTTATTCCCATTGGCAATTCGAGTACCTGGGTGTTTAATCAATATCGCTCGGATGCCGTTGTGACCAAGCCGGGGATTAGTGATCGGGCGGTGCTGCAACAATTGATTTTTGGTGGAGCAGATTGTAGTGTACTTCCTGACCCAGTAGGATGTCAAAGTGCCATTGACAAGACTCTTGACGACACGGTTGCTGCCAATACTTTAGGGACCTCTTCTAGCCTGGGTGGCCCAGGGCGTTTGCGAGGCTTCCCCTTAGCCCGGTTCAAGGCGGCTCACACGCTCTTTTATGGCACTGAGTTTCGGTGGAATCTAACCGAAGAAAATACGCCCTTTAACTTATGGCTGATCAAAGATGTGCGTACCAGGCTCCAATTGGCATTTTTCTATGAGCGAGGCTCTGTGGCTGAATATAAAAAGGACTTATCAAAAGAGTTTCGAAGTTCTACAGGGGCCGGTTTTCGGGTGGTAACCGGGTCCGGTATGGTTTGGAGGATCGATGTGGCTCGTGGTGAAGAAGGAAGCGCAGTGCAGTCTCTCATTTCCTATCCCTGGGGAGAGCCAACCTTTTAGTTTTCTGGACTTTGTTGTACTAAAATGGCTATGCGGGGCCCTGTAGCTGTCGGCGTAATCTTCTCCCGATTTGGTCGACTGACAGGTTGAGAATAGCTGCAATAGCAATCAAGAACAGCGCCTCATCATATCGGTTGAAGACAAAGGCTGAATCAACATAAAAGCCTAAGGTATAGATACCTAAAAACCCAAGAATCGCTGTTTCACGGACAATCACTTCCCAACGGTAGGCCAGAAACGCCAAAAACTGCCCCCAGACTCGAGGTAGGCTTTCGTAGGTGTACCGGTTGAGTGACTTTTGACTCCAGAAGTCAACGGATTGGACGGACCGCTGGCTCGTCAAATGGGCCATGATCGCTCCGTTGTGCAAGCTTAACGCAATCACTGCGGGCAACATGGAGGGGCCGAGGGCTAGTAAGAAAAGGTAGGCTAAAAGGTACTCTGGAGTGCTCCGTAATACCACAGATATGAGTTGATTCAGTTTTTTAGTCCAGGGACCGACAAATTGACGGTTGACCAAGGGGTAGCCGAGGAGTCCGATGACCGCCGTGATAGCGAGCGCCAACTGGCTGATGATTAGGGTTGTCCACACTCCCTCGACCGCTTGGTCCCTGACCAAATGACTCACCCAGCCAAAGAGCCCGTTCCAACCCTCACCTTGCCGTAATGGCCAGGGGACGAGGTCTTGGGTGAAGTAAGTATGCAGTCGATCAAAAGAAAATTGGCTGTCCCAGGGTAAGGTAAACCACACGAGAAAGACCGCCCAAGGCAGTAGCTTAGGACGGGCCCAGAGCTTCAGGCTGGCGATGATCAGATAAAAAAGATAGAGCAAGAAGAAAGCTCGCCCATAGTCTCCTTCTCGAAACCAAGTTTCTAAATGATACCCCAATGTCGGTAGTCCAATAAAGCCTAAAACGGCACTTGACCGTAGAGCGCATTCAAATCGGTAGCTCGTGTAATGTTTGATCTCTGGCCAAAGCTCGGGGAGCCAGACATACAAGAACCGGCTGATTTGAGTCGTTTCTTTGGAAAGTTCGACCTGAGCGGCTTGTTGAGCTTCCTCAAACATTTCGGCGTAGACTTTAGCGAAAATCCCTGCAAAAGGAATGGCGATCGCCAAGACTCCACAAAGAGGGGTGAGGCCAAAAATGGGGAGTAACAAGAACGCCCAAAAGAGCTCATGAATGCTTCGCAGGCAGGAGACAAAAATCTTCATGATCCGCCAATTGTAGCCTATTGACAGGATGCCTCCCGTAAAGGCGCCCCAGGCAGTCCCGATGAGGGCGAAACTCAAGGTGTTGAGTATCGCTTGATTGAGCGATGAACTGGTTTCGATGACCGGGTGAAGGGCGCCCTCTAACAGCGCGGCTAATTCGTTAAGAGTTGTCGGCGTAGTAAACTCTAGGTCAGCAAAGAAAAGGGCAAAAAACCCAAAGCCCAAGAGGGTCAGCCCCGGTCGCATCATTGTTGGTAAAGTTCAGCGAGATGGGACTTGCTTACTTCTTCGGGTTTTAAGTCAAAAAAGAGTTTTCCAGATTTGAGCCCAATGATTCTCTCTGCCTTTTCTAAGGCTAGATCCACCGAATGAAGGACTAAAACGACGGTGTTTTGTCGAGAAAAAATATAGTCTATCAAACCGCTGGCCTGTCTTGAGTCCACTGCAGAAACTGGCTCGTCAGCAAGAAACAGATTTGCCGAACGATACAAGGCTCGGCCAATCGCTACACGCTGCTGTTGTCCTCCTGACAACTTACCTGTCTGCTTTGATGCAAACCCTGAAAGCCCCAGGGGCTTCAACAACTGTTCAATTTGTTCTTTGATTTTACGGCTTGGCCAGATCAATGTGGAAAGGTTTTTCCAGGTACTACGCTGGTCGAGTTGCCCCATGTAGATATTGTGAAGCAAGCTTAGCTGCTTAACCAGACCATATTGTTGAGGGACCAATGCAAAGGGAACCGTACTTTGTTGTGAGAGCAAACGAATCAGACTGGTTTTTCCCGAACCGCTGGGGCCGATGATAGCGACCTTTTCTCCAGGGTGGATGCTGAGGTTTAACTCGGAAAGGACCGGCTGGCCAGGGTAGCTGAAGCTTTGGTTGACCAGCCGAAAGAGCGGTGGGTTCACTTGCGCAACAAACCGATCTGGGTGGCGGTGTCTTTGATCGGTTGGTACATTTTGTTGTTCGCTTCAATGAAGCCAGATCGTGGAAAACTTTTTAAAAGATCAGGGCTGTTCATTTGCAACAGGGCGGTTTGTACCCGGTGGGTAAATCCTTTGCCAAATTGCTTATCCAAGTCGCCTCGAACACTCCAGTTATAATCAGGGTACTCTGGGGTCTTCCACAAAACGACTAAGTTTTTTGGGTCAATTTTTCCTGACTTGAGTTCTTGCTCATAGACTTGGTAGTTTACAGCTCCGATGTCGTAAGCTCCCGACTGTACCAAGGCGATGGTCTTTGAATGATCTCCAGAAAAGCCCACTTTTTTAAAGATTCGTCGTGGGGATTTGTGGAATTCCTTTCTGAGGTGAAATTCGGGCATCAGTCGGCCTGAGGTCGACCCCTTCGAACCGAAGGTGAAACGCTTCCCTTGGATGTTCTTTGGGAACTTGCCGGTTGGCTTCAACCCAGTGCTGGTGTTTGCAATGATGTAGGTCACAAAATGTTGGTCCTCCTTCCCTTGGGCAATTGCCTGAGAGCCAGGGCTGGCTAGACGAGCTTGGACCCCTGATAACCCTCCGAACCAGGCTAGCTGGACTTGGTTTTCTTTAAAAGCAACCACACTCGCCGCATAAGATTTTACCGGAAGGTACTTGACCGGAACTTGGAGGCGTTTAGATAAATAGTCGGCAACCTTAGAAAACCGGGTCTCTAAACGAGCGGTGTCTTGGTCTGGGATCGCAGTAAACTTGAGTTCTAAGGCAAATCCAGGGGCGCTTAAGAGAAAAAGAAAAAGAGCTAAAGCCAGTCGACGAATCATTTTTTATTGGGAAGGAAGCTTGGGATAACAGGTAAGTGGAACCTTTTAAATAGTTGTTACTTCAACACTGTGTCAAGTGCGCCTTTTTATGGGGGGCCGGTATCACCATGGGTGGACCGGCCAAGTTAGAAAATTGTCACTCGATTACGGCCGGCATGTTTTGATCGATATAAGGCTTGTTCAGCTCGCTCAACGATATCGTTGTGACTATCCCCTTTACGGAAGGCGGTCGCACCAAAACTAGCTGTCAGATTCCCGACTTCAGGGAAATGATGTGAAGCCAAGGCCTCTCGAACTTTATTTAAGGTTATTTTGGTGGAGACGAGGTCAATTTGAGGGAATAATAAAATGAATTCCTGACCAGCCCACCGAGCAAAGGTATCGCTGTCTCGAATTAACTCCTTGATTACCCGGCTGGTTTCAATGAGGACCATGTCCCCCGACTGATGCCCATGTTGGTCATTGAGGGTCTTAAATTTGTCTAAATCGATCATTCCAAGTGTGAAATTTGACCCGTACCGCTCGGCGACCCCAAGTTCGTGATTCAGTCGCTCACTGAAAGCTTTTCGGTTAGAAATTTTGGTGAGCGGGTCTTGAGTTGCGATCAATTGGATTAGTTTTTGATCACTGATGTCTTCGAACAAGGCAATGATTTCCTGGGCCGAAGTGTCTGTTTTGATCGAACCTTTTAACCAAACTGCCTGTTTTGTCCAACCAGGAATCGAGAATTCACCGTGCCAATCCCTTCCTTTTCGGATGGTGTTCCAAATATCTTCCGGGCTGTCCGGGCAGTCTAGAGCAAATCGCTCAAAAAACACCTTGAGTGTTTGGCTGGATAATTCTTCTTTGGTTATGTTCAACTGTTTCGCAAGCCGGTGGGTACAAAAACGCACTGAACCTCTTAAATCGAAGGTGACCATCGATACCTGAGCGTCGATCAAATCTAGATTTCGATTGTGTTGCAGTTGGCTTTCAGTGATTTTTGTTTGCAGCTGATCTTCGGTTTCTTTGACCGTCGTTTGGTCATGGATGACAATGGCAACATGTCTTTTTTTAGGGTCATAGGGCAGCATGGTGACCCGTTGCTGCATGGTCTCATATAGGGGACTGATCATTCGTCGGAGACGGATGGGGATGAAAGAGTTGTTCGCTAAGTTGTCAAAAAACATGGGACTGTCAAGTTCTAGAACAGCCTTGAGTCGTCTTTGTAAGGACGCTCGATTCACCTGGGGGAACAATTGATCAAGAGGTAGGCCTACAGCTTCACTTGAGGCCACTTTGGTGTAGGTGGCGAGCCAGTCATTCCAAAAGAGAACCTTTAGCTCAGCATCGAGAAGAATCACTCCTGATTCTAGGGTATGGACTAACGCTTCAAAGTCAAGGGGAGCGTCCTGTGTTTGTGGTTGTAGCTTATGATCACTCATTAATTCTCCAGCCCATATTGACTGATTGCTCGGCGCAGTCGGGTGTAGGAAGCAGATTCAATCCATAGGTACCAAGTTCCCCAAATTAAATCTTCTTTAAAATCGAGCTCAGTGTTGATCAATAAAACTCGGCTGTTTTCAGAGAGATGCTTCCTGTTTAAGTCTAATCTCGTATGGGAAAGGAATTCAACGACTGGCCGGAAAAATTCAACTTTAAAACCAAGTTCTTGGGTGATATATTGGATGCAACCGGAGGCCATCAAGTTGTTGACTTCAGATAGGGTATCAAAAATATCTAGTTCATGAGTTTCGGGAGGAGTGTCATGATCAAGGTATTGACTGAGGTTGCAAACCGATTGTTCATCGATCATCAAGGTGGACTCCCCACCTAAAGAACCTATAAAGGGTTGTCTGGTAGCTGTTAACCTTGAAGAAGATAACTTGGTTCGTTCGTCAAGAACCATTTGAAGCTCCGCAATGCTCAAAATTTTCATATTCACCATATTCAATTTTACGAAATCGAGGGTGAATTCTGAAAATAAAGCGCTTGCTTGGCCAACATAGCTCTGAACTAAAGCCGCTAAAATTTTTCTTTCGGTTGCGTTCATTTACCCTTCCTTGACCAAATGTTGGTTTAAGGTGGAAAGAAGTGACGTATCCATTCTTGAAATGAGGAGCAGCGTCCCATAGACTTGGTCTTTTTTAAATTGTACCGAAGTCTCGATCAGTAAAACTTTACCTTTTTGGTCAAATCCGTTTTGTGGAGTTGCCGCACTTTCAATGAGTTTGGGGGCCAGCAACTTCGCATTGAGCCCCAAACGTTCGGTGATGGCTTTGATGTAGGCGGTCGAAAGAATATTGAGCAACTCCAACAATGTACTTTGTTGAGCCCCTTCGTTTTTGGTCGCTGATTGCGGGTTTTCCATGAAGTGGGCAACGTTGCGAACCGAATCAGGCTCTAATAAAACGAGGGTTTCCCCCTCAAGCATACCGACAAAGGATTGAGTCCCCAACCCAAGGTGTTTACCGGAAGGGAATCGCAGCTTGAGGACTTCGGGCAGCTTATGAGCCTCTAAAAAATCAATCACCGGGATTCCAAAACTTGTTTCTGACTCAATGATTTGCTCAATCTGCCGTGAGGCATGGTCACAGGAAGTAGTGAGTAATTTACGAAAAACTTCTAACTGATCGAGACTTAAATTTGAAAATTGTGCGTCCTCGCGCCCGTTTGATTGAATGTCCGGTTGAGGTTCTGCGAGAAAAAATCCCTGACTGTAAGTGATCCCTAAACGTTTCACTTGATTGAGGACATTGTTTGAATCCACAAATTCAGCAACGGTCTTCATGTTAAATTTATTAGCAAACTCGACCAAAGTCTCAACCACCAATAAGCTATTTTTATCGACATCAATGTGCTTGATCAGGGAACCATCGATTTTTAAGATGTCGATGTTCAGTTTGACCAAATAGTCAAAATTCGAATAGCCGGTACCAAAGTCGTCAATGGCGATTTTTCCGCCGAAGCTTTTGACCATTTGAATGAAGTTGAGGACTTCATCAAAATTTTCGATTCCCTCTGATTCAAGAAGTTCGAAAACAACTTGCCGTGCTTGTTTCGGGTTTTCCGTGAGAATGTTCCGGATGAATGCTAAAGTTTCTTTGTCTCTGAGATCATCTACAGAGACATTGAGTGAAAATTCATAATCGGAATCCAAAAAGGTTTCAAAGGCCTTGGCAAAAACCCGTCGGGTTATCTGTGGGTATAACCGGGCATGTTTGGCAATTTCCAAAAAATGAAAAGGGGTGATCGCTCGCCCTTGGGAGTCAATCAGTCGAACGAGAGTTTCATATTTTTCGATTTCTCCGGTCTCGTTAGAAACAATGGGCTGAAAATAGGGCTGGATTCTGTCCTGGGACAACGCATCTTTGATGACCCCTACCCAGCGAATGTTATCTTCAAATTGTTCTAAGTCGTCCATGGAATCATCATAGACTAGATAGGGTTTTTGGCTGTCGAAAGCGGCTTTCAACGCAAGGTCGGCGTGGCGGAGTAAACCTTTTTTCTGAAACGAGATCCCCGCGGTGAACGTTAAAGGGAAGCTTTGATCTCGGTCCCGGTGGACCAACTTGTTGCCCGAGGAGAATTCTAAAAATTCCTCGACTTTTAATGCCCATGATTCAAGGGTACCAAACTCATTGGCTAACACAGCGTATTCGGATGACGGCAGTTTATAGACCCCAACAACCTGTTGACCAAAAAAAGATTTTAGGCGGCCTGAAACCTCTTTAAGCATCCACTCGCTGATTTCAAAGCCATAGAACTTGTTGAGGTCATTGAACATGTCAATGGAGAAGATGGTTAGTAAAGGCTGTGTCGATTTTTGCATATCCTCAAGCATTTGGATACGATTTGGGAGACCGGTCATTTGGTCAATTTTTGCTTGAGTGTTTGCTTCCGTAGGATCAACAGATACGCTCGTTTGAACGGGGCAATTGGCTCGATCTTCTAAAGATATTAAGACCCAACCTTTGGTCAGTTCAAAGGGAGTGATGGTGAAATGTTGTTGTCTGAAGTCCTGGCTGGTTGCGGTGAGTTGATGGAGCGGAACTTGTAAAAAGCCACCCACTGGGTTCCCAAAGCTTGGCACCTGCAAGGTCAGAGTGGTTTTTATCTTTCTTTGGAGGTTGGAGACTTTAATATCCGGAAACAGTTCATCTAGTGTTTTGTTGGAACACTGTTCGAATGAAACGTGAGTGTACTGCTCAGCCCAAGAATTCCAGTAGTGTACCCGCAACTCGGAGTCCAATACCATCATTGCGGTTTCCAGTCTGTCTAAGATAGAGTAATTCGCTTCCACCTACCCTCAATTGAATCGAAAAAAAACAAATGCTTTTTGCGGTTACTGTGGCAAAAAAAACGGACTTTGTCCTCATAAATTTGTGATGAGGACCTTCCTTAAAACATGAAGATTATTAGATCTAACTAGGTTTCTGAGAATACCAATATTTCACCTTAAGCCCTAGGCATCATGACTATGAAGATTGCCCAATGTCTAGAATATAAGCTGCTGGTATTAGAGGGAAATTTAGCTGGAGTGTGCATGAAAAAAGTTTAATATCGATCCCGAGAGAGATTCTGAGTCCTGAAAAATGAATGACAAGTCCGGCGATGGCCTAGGGTTTTTGATTTCTAGGACTCCAAGGTATCGTGAAACTAGTGATTGACTATAAAAATCGTTCGATTGATAATTTTAGGTTCCAGAACTTTAGGACTCGAGCCTTCCTTGTGGTTGCTGAGGAATGTTCGATTCACTTTAACCTGCCCACCGACCCTTCATTGAAAAAAAGACTGGCTCCATTGAACTTTAATCTGCCTCTTGTCTGGGCCTGTGGATATTGTCTTCTGTTGATTGGCTGTAGCTCATACCAGAGCACTCCTGTACCCCAAGTTCTGCCCGACCCAAATCGAACCACCCACTTTTCCAATAAGAAAGGATCTTATCAAGACCCTGGGCAATGGTGGCGCCAGTTTGAACAAAAAGGTTTGGATCAATGGATGGAAAAAACCCTAAAATCGAACCCTAGTGTTTTGGTTTCAAAAGCGAGAGTCGAGCAAAAACTAGCGATTCGAGACCAATCGTGGTCGACGTTGTTCCCAAATTTGAACTTTAAGACGAGCCGTTCAGAAACCTTGAGAGGAAAGGGAGCTCCCCAGGGGAGTAGCGGATCGGTTAATTTGGCCCTTGAAAGCAGCTATCAAATAGATCTATTTGGCGAGAATAGTGATAATTTGAAGGCGGCAGAATACGATCTTCTTGGAGCGGTCGAAGACTATAAATTTAGCTTGGCAACCACAAGCAGTAATTTAGCGAAAGCTTGGTTTGCATACTTTGAATCTTATGAACAATTGCAACTTTCCGCAGAGAGTCTCAAGGCGGATCAGGCTAATGAAGAGTGGATTCAAGGGTCTTACCGGCGTGGCCAAGGGCAGGCGGTTAACGTGCTTTTGGCCAGAGAACAGGTACTCGCTTCTAAGCTACAGACGTTAAACTTAGAAACACAATTGGAGCAACGAGCCAATAGGTTGCGACAAATTACCGGGGAATTTCCAGAACACTTTGTCGGTCAGGGCCGATTACCTGAACCTTCGGACCTACTGAAAATAAACGCTCATGTCTCCAGTCGTGGGCTCTCCAAACGGCCTGAAGTTGCTAAGGCAGTTTTGAGCCTTAAAAGCCAGGATCACCGGGTCGCAGCGGCGGTTGCAGCGAGATTTCCTCGGGTGTCTCTCTCCGCCTCAATGGGAACTTCTGCAAACCAATTGAGTGGGTTAAGCGATTCTGCGAACTTGTTTACAACCCTCGTTGGGAACCTGACGTTGCCCATCTTTGATATGGGGGGGCGTAAAGCAGAGGTGAAGCGGCAAGAAAAAATCTTACAAGAGCTTTTAGCAACCTACAAAAAGACCCTGTTACAAGCCTATTCAGACGCCCAAAATGCATTGAGCCGGACGACCCACAGCCGGTTGAGGTGGCAGGTGTTAAAAGAACAAATCCGCCTTTCGAAGGAGCGAGTCCAGCTGACCAAGTCAGGGTATCTCCAAGGGTTAAACACATGGGACCAAGTGTTGTCGGCCCAACAGCAATCATATAATTATCAAAAATCCATTTTAGCCGAAAAACGTACCTGGGCGGAAGCACGGGTTGATCTTTTCACCTCATTGGGTGGGAATTGGCAAACAGAATTTTTAAAGTCCTCTGAGCAAACGGTTCAAGAAAAAATCAAGGAAAACCCATGAAAAACAAACGTCGATGGCTGATCCCCTTCTTTATTCTGGTCGTTGGTTTGGCTGTTTCTTATGGCTTGATTAAGTCCAAAAATAAACCAAAGCGGACCAAGGCGGCAACGAGTAAAGAAGTGGTCGTGCGAGTGACCCCGGCGTTACAGCAAGATCATCAAATTCATGTCCATAGTTACGCAACCAGCACCCCTTCTCAAGAACTAGCCATTGCACCCCAGGTTTCAGGGAGGGTGATCTCAATTGCTGAGAACTTTATCGACGGAAATTTTGTCACTAAAGGGCAGGTACTCTTTACATTAGATCCGATTGATACGTTACTGCAAACCCAGCAATCGAAGGCCAGTTTAGCGAAAGCAGAGTTTGATCTCGAAAACGTGCAAGCCCAAAAAGAAGCTGCATTAGCCGGGTATCGTAGCTTTGTGAAGTCTCAGAAACCGACAGGGGAATTACCTGGAAAATTGAGCCCTTTAGCCCAATATACTCCTCAAATAAAGAATGCCCAGGCGGCCTTGGCTTCGGCAAAGGCAAATTTACAGTTAGTCGAATTAAACCATCAACGAACAGTGGTATACGCCCCTTTCAGTGGCTATTTGAGGCAAGCGAAATTGGCGGTTGGACAGCAATTGTCGGTGGGGCAGGTTGTCTCTCAACTGTTCGCCGATCGTCCGGTGCGCTTTAAGGTCAGCTTACCTCTGTCGGACTTACCTTGGGTAAATGTCTCCGAATCGGGGACCAAAGGATCAAGTGTGATTTTAGAAAAAAAGGTTGGCCCCCAAATTCATCGCTGGTTTGGTGCGGTCACCCACCAATTTCAAGAAATTGACCCGTTGGGCCGAATGGCGCAAGTGATGGTGGAGGTGAATGAACCGTTGTCTAATTTTGGCTTTTCTTTACCTCTCAACTTACAGCTAAATGTGGATATTGAGGGCCGTTTATTAGAACACGTTTTTGTGGTCCCTTTGCATGCGATCAGGGGAAAAAATACCCTTTGGATTGTAAAGGATCAAAACCAGCTTGAAATCAGAGAAGTCCAGGTCTTGCGAAAAGAAAAAGACTTTGCGTTGATTCAAGATGGACTCCAGCCCGGGGACTTGGTGATCACTTCACCTTTGGAGGCCGCGATCCCGGGCATGTCGGTAAAGGTCTATTCCGAAGGCAGCCCCAAGTCTAGGAACAATCATGAGGGCCAGCTGTGAACATCATAGAATGGATGGTAAAAAACCCGGTAGCGGCCAACATCCTGCTTCTGATTATTGTGTTCGGCGGGTTTTGGTCAGCAACCGATCTGGAACAAGAGGTCTTTCCTACAGTGGACCTGGACTTGATCACAGTTCAGGTTGTCTACCCTGGGGCTGGGCCTAGCGAAGTTTCTGATTCGTTGTGTGTGCCCCTTGAAGAGGCGCTTAACAACCTCATGGGCATCGAAGAAATGCTCTGTTTAGCCAAAGAGAATATCGCGCTTCTGACGTTGACCTTGCAAAAAGGGGAAGACCTCGACGAACGGTTACAAGAAACTCGCAATGCCGTGAACCGAATCTTGGATTTCCCTCCTGATATCGAGGTTCCCACCGTAAGCAAAGGGGTGCACGAGCGTCGAGTCCTCTCACTTGCTTTGTCAGGAAAAGTCGATGACCCCGCCTTGTATCATGTCAGCCGACGGGTGATGGAGGAGTTGTCAAAGGTTCCGGCCATTTCGAGGGTTACCTCTTCGGGTTTATACGCCCGGGAAATGTCGATTGAAGTGCTCCCCGAGGTCTTAAACCGGCAAAACTTAACCTTGACCCAGCTCGCAGCGATCATCCGCGCATCGAGCTCTGACCTCCCTGCCGGGACCTTGCAGACCATGGAGGGATCCCTGTTGTTGAGGAGCCTTTCGAAAAAGACCACCGCCGAGGAATTCGGGCATATTGTTGTCCGGAGTGATGCATCTGGTTCTAAGGTAACCTTGGGGGAATTAGCAACCATCAAGGAAAGGTCGATTGAGACTGAAGACTTTGTGCTTCTCGATGGGAAACGAAGTGTCTTTTTCAATTTGTACCAAAAGGAAGGCTTTTCCCCTAAAGAAGCGTTTTCCCAAGTGCAGACCTATCTTGATTCAGCTCAGTCCGATTTGCCGAAGGAGCTGAAATTGGTTTTATGGGAAGATCGGTCAGAAATCTTTTCCCAACGGTTTGCTCTGTTGCTCAAAAATGGACTGATGGGTTTGGCGCTGGTGTTTGTGATTTTAGCTTTGTTTTTGGAAATTCACTTGGCCTTCTGGGTGATGCTTGGGATCCCGATTTCTTTCGCTGGGTCTTTATTGTTGATGCCGATTGGCGGGGTCTCGCTCAATATGATTTCGATGATGGCCTTTATTTTGGTTCTCGGCATTGTCGTTGATGACGCGATCGTGGTTGGGGAAAATGTGTTTCAAAAAATTGAAGAGGGTATGGGGCGTTTAGATGCCGCGATTGTCGGCGCCCGAGAAATGGGCCCTGCGGTCTTTTTTGCGGTGACGACCACCTGTTTAGCCTTCGCTCCGCTGATGTTTATTGATGGAGTGATGGGTCGGTTTATGTTTGCGGTCCCGGTGATCATCATTTCTGTTTTAGCGATTTCTTTGTTAGAGGCTTTGTATATCCTCCCAGCCCATTTAGCAAAGAAGGTGAAGCCCGCAAAATCACCGATTTTGATCTGGTTAGAGCGGGTACGAACAGGTTGTGACGCATGGTTGAGCCAGATCACCAAGGGACCCTATACCAGGGCTCTACGTTGGACTCTGAAAAATAAGCCGACTAGTTTATCCATGGCGTTAGTCTCTTTGATGTTGAGTATTGCCTTGGTCGTCAGCGGGGTACTGCCGATGCAGTTTTTTCCTTCCATTGAATCGGATGAAGTTCAATTCACCGCCGAGTTACCTGCCGGCTACCCAGGGGACAAAGCTAAAGGTTTGTTACATGAGATTGCCCAAAAGGGCGAGGCGCTGATCGTTGAGGCAGATGCAAAAGCAGATAATGGGGTGGTGAGTCTAGAACACACCTACATCGAATTTCAGTCTCAATCGAGAGGCGGGAGCTCACAAGCGATCGTTAAATTTCGATTGAAAGATGGGGATACCCGTAATATCAGCGTGTTTGAGCTGGGGCGAACTTGGCGGGCTTCCATTGGAGTCATTCCTGAAGTTAAAACGATGAGCTTTAAAAGTCGAGGGATGCACTTTGGAGACGATATCTCCATGGCGATGACACACTCAGATAACGAAATACTTAGCAAAGCAATTCAGGAGACAAAGGATTATTTGCGGGGTTTCTCGGGAGTGAGTGATATTGCAGATTCAGAAAAAGAAGGAAAGCCGGAGCTTCGGTTCAGCCTTCGCGCTGAAGCGAACAACTTGGGGATTTCTCCTCAAAGTTTTGCAAACTCCCTCCGTGCCGCCTTTAACGGGGTAAAAGTAGGGAATTTGCTAAAAGATAAAGACAGTTTGGAGGTGTATGTTCGGTACCCAAAAAGCGTACGTAACAATCCGGAAAATCTTGAAAGTTTGCGAATCCCAAACTCCCAAGGGGGGCAAATCACTTTGGGTGAGGCCGCAAAATTAAGCTTTGCGGTGGAGCCGACGTCGATTCGTCGAGAAAACCGAGACCGAGTTGTGGTGGTGACCGCAAAAATACTCGATTCTGTAACGGCACCAGACTCAATTACAGATGAAATTTCCGAAACATGGATCCCTGACCTACTCAGTCGGTACCCAGGGTTGAAAATACAAAAAACGGGGAAAGGGAAAGACCGGGCGAAATCAATGAGTAGCCTTATGTTCGGTTTTTTGGGGGCTCAGTTTTTCATTTATTCGTTGTTAGCAGTGTTTTTTAAAAGTTACTTCCAGCCGTTGATCGTCATGGCTGCTATCCCCTTTGGAATGGCCGGGGCGGCGGTTGGTCACTTGCTTTTAGGCTACCCCTTGAGCTTTTTAAGCATGTTTGGTGTTGTGGGCTTGAGTGGTGTGGTGGTCAATGATTCCTTGATTCTTCTGGACGCGATCAACCGCCATCCACTGAAACAAACCAACTTGTTTCAGGCTGTCGTCGAGGCCTCACAAAGCCGGGTTCGCCCGATTTTAATGACGACGGTCACAACGTTTTTTGGTTTGGCCCCCTTGCTGTTTGAAACCTCACGGCAAGCGAAATTTCTGGTTCCTATGGCGATTAGTCTAGGAGTGGGGATCGTTTTTGCGACCTTGATCACTTTGTTTTTGATCCCTCTCTTTTTTATGATCCAGCAGAAATTTACTCACCAGTCCTCACTAGAAGTCTAGCTAAGCTAGTTTGCGCCGTGAGTGCTCCCGTAAACGGGGCCGGTAGCCTGGCAACTTGAGGCAACAAACCACTCTCCTCTTTGTCCCCCTGAAGGCTGCTTAATCATGAGCCTACAATTAGGCTATGTCATACAATTCAACGGCATAGCTTCGTATCCTTCTTGGACTATTGTTTGCTGTCCCCAACAGGTCAAGGGAAACCCCAGAAGGCTTCTCTGTGGGTCGAAAAAACCCGATAAACAGCGTCAAAGAGTCCCTTTAAAGTCAGCACATCTTACGGCCCTTTGTTTGTCAGTCGAAGGGGTGTGGAGTCTTGGAATTCAGGTTGTTCTTTTGGTTCCTGTGCCTAAAGGTCTAGGCGGAAATCAATGGTATCGAGGTCTGGCGGGGGAGGTGGGTAGCCGGAGTTTGAAACCCCGGCCAGGGTCTTAGCTAGCTTTAGACTGAGACAACTGCTCTTCAACTTCCTTGATCGCTTTTTCGTCATGGTCGTTTAATGGGCAACCACACTTGTATCCGTCTTCTGCAGAGTGCATCCGAGCTTGTTCAATATGCCATTGAGCTACTTTTAAGTGCTGATCTACGTTCATCTTCATTCCCCTATGGAGGTTATAAAATATACTTGTTAATGGAAAAAATAGTAATAACTGTGGGTCAAGCTGTCAATGGATTTTTCCTCTCCCCGCTCAAGTTCACAGAATCCCGTCTTAAATTTTTTAATTTGTTTTGAGACCGCCCAAATGAAACACAAATTTACACTCCTTAAATTATTAATTTTCACCATTGTATTCTTTTACTTACGCAAAAAATTCGCAACATTTTGGACATAAAAAGAGAACTTGAATTTCATCTTTTTTGACTGCTAAAGTGCAATAAATGTTGATTCTGCGATTGGCGGGATCAATGCACTTTCAGTCCACTCTCTGCCGCGCAACGCCATGTCTTCTTCTTTTAATGCATCTGAGGGGCAAAAAGCCCTTTATTTTTTTAGCCAGGCCTACCCAAACAGTCCGGCCTATAATGTTGGATATCTGTGGAAGGTGAACGGCGTTGTTGAAGAAAACTCTTTGATCGCCTCACTTCAAAAGGTTGCAGACAATCATCCCCTGTTGCGAACAACTTATCAGCTTGAAGACAACCAGTTGGTGGGGAAAACCCACTTGCATGGGAAAGTCCCGCTAAAAGTCGTTGACGCCGATTCTTGGACTCATGAGGAATTACAGGATTATTATTTAAGACAACTAAACAGACCGTTCGACCTGAAAACAGAGTTTTCTTGGAACTGGTTTGCCATCAAAGAATTAGGGGTGATCACACACTTGATCGTGGTTTGGCACCATATAGGGGTCGACCTTTGCGGTCAAGTGGTGGTGATTGATGAGCTGAAAAGGATATATCAAGGACTTGAACCCGATCCGGCGACGTTAGATTTTTCGGTGCAGGTGTCCGAGGAAGTGGAATGGCTGCAAGGGAAACAAGCAAAACGTCAATTGGGTCACTGGGGAGAACAGTTAAAGGATGTAGAACCCTTAAACTTTCCGCTAGAGCAGTCAAGACCGTTGGTGAAAGAGTTTCATCGGTCCTTGGTCACAGCCAAAGTCCCCGAACAGTTAGCACAACGGTTAAACGCACTAGCGACCCTAGAAAAAACCTCGCTATTCACCCTGTTCATGGGGACTTACCAGGTGTTTTTGTCTCAAACCTGTGCTCAAGACTGTTTTATGGTTGGGGCACCGGTTTCGACCAGGAAGTCTGCTCGATTTGGCCGAACCATGGGATACTTTATCAACACCCTGGGCTACGAAGCTTCTGTAAGACCGGATCAACGGTTTACCGAGTTGTTAGCAGGGCTTCGGTCTCAGGCACGAAGTGCTTTGAGGAATAAAGATTACCCCTATCCTTTACTGGTCCGTGAATTTGGCCAAGGGACCGACCGAACCCGGCCTGCCTTTTTTCAAACGGCGCTTGGCTGGGAAGAGCCCAATATGTACCTGAAAAACAAGGATCCTTTGGTGAAACAATCACCGGGGCGCCCTGAGTATTGGGACATGGGCGATTGGTGGCTTCAGCTCGAAGATAAACGGCAAGTAACAGAATTTGAACTCTTGTTGCGTGTGACGAATAATCAAGGGGTACTCACCCTGTTCTTTGAATATGACACCCAGCTGTTCACTCAGCCACAAATGAAACAATGGATGGACAGCCTGCTGGTGTTGTTGTCCTCGATTGCTGATGACCCTTCCTTAGAGGTGAGTCAGTTGAATTTACTTAGTGAAAAGCAGACCGACAAATTACTGAACCAGTGGGCTTGTCGCCACCAAACTCCCATTGGGAGTTATGACCTCGCCGGTATGGTCACTCAGTGGTCATACAGCCGTCCTGAGTCCTTGGCGTTGTATACTGAACAAGAAAGTCTCACCTATGCCGAGTTAGAAGAGCGGTCAAACCGACTGGCTCACTGGTTGTTGGATCAGGGGTGTCAACCGGAAGAATTGATTGGGTTAGCCAGTTCACCTAACTCCCAGATGCTTGTTGGTCTGTTGGGGATTCACAAAGCCGGGGCGGCATATTTGCCATTGGACCCCAATTATCCTGTCGATCGATTGCAGTTTATGCTCGACGATGGGGGGGTGACACGGGTTCTAGCAGACGCTGTCGACCGGTTGCCAACCCTGAAAAATGTTAGGGTCATAGAAATACACCAGATTGAGCAACAGGCTGAATCACTCGACTTGCTGGCACCTCTAGCTCAACGAAACTTAGATAGCCTTTCTTATGTTATCTATACCTCCGGATCAACCGGTCAACCTAAAGGTGTTTTGATCGAACACCGAGGGCTGAGTAACTTTATTTTACATTTGGTCCGATGCTATAAAATCAAGCCTAGCGATCGTTGCCTTCAATTTGGTTCCTTCAATTTCGATATTTCGATTTTAGAAATTGCGATGACTTTGGGTGGTGGGGCCACTTTGGTGATGGCTCCCAAAGAGGAGCTTTTGCCAGGTCCTGGGTTGGTTCGGTTTTTAGACCGGACTCAAGTGAGTGTGATGTGCTTGACCCCAACCGCCCTGGCAACGCTGCCGGAGGCGAAGTTGCCTCACTTGAGGGCTATCGTCTCTGGAGGCGAGGCATGCTCTCCAACCCTCGTTGGACAGTGGGGTGCAGGACGCCACTTTTTTAATGCTTACGGCCCCACGGAAGGAACCATCGCTGTGGCGACAGGAGAGGTGAAACCCGGGATGGACCCGGTTCCCCTGGGGTTTCCGTTAGGCAATGTTTCGTGGTTTCTGCTCGATAAATTTCAGCGCCTCGTGCTCCCAGGTAGCCCCGGAGAACTGTATGTTGGCGGGCCGGGTCTTGCCCGAGGGTATTTAAACCGAGAGGAGCTTACTGAAGAAAAATTTGTGAACATTGACGTTGGCGACGGCAGGACTCGTCGATTGTACCGCACCGGTGACTTGGTGAGATATACCCACGAAGGGCAATTGCTTTATCTAGGTCGTCTAGATCAGCAGATCAAGTATAAAGGATACCGAATTGAACCCGGTGAAATCGAAGCTGCTCTATGCCAATTAGTTGGTATTAAACAGGCTAGAGTCGCGGTTGTGAAAGACCACCAACACCCTGTTTTGGTGGGCTATGTCGTTGGGGAGGGGGAACCTCATGCCGTTCAAGACCAGCTCAAGGAGCATTTACCTGCTCACCTGATTCCGGCTGCGATTGTCTTTTTGGAGAGTTTCCCGTTAACCCCGAATGGGAAACTTGATCTCAATAAGTTGCCGGCACCGCCAAGGCAAATTCCCGAAAAGGAGTTTGTTCAGGACCAAAACTCAGTGATTGCGCAGCAAGTCGTGCAGCTATGGACAGACACCTTGGGCCATAGAGAGTTTTCGACAAAGAGCGCTTTTTTTGAAGTCGGTGGAGACTCCTTAGGATTGGCGACACTACACCAGAAATTGGAAGAAACCCTTGGGACCCAGCTGCAAATTACAGATTTATTTCAGCACCCCACACTAGGTGGGATGATCCGATTTTTTGAAGGGAAAAATCCAAAGGGTCCGGTTGGGAAGGCTTTTGATCCTGTCCAACGAATTGATGGTCCCGTTGCGATCATCGGGATGGCCTGCCAATTCGCCCAGGCTGAGAATATTGATCAATTCTGGAGTTTCTTAGCAGAGGGTGCTGAGGGGATCAAGCAGTTTAAGCCAGATGAGCTAAAAGCCCTTGAAGGGTATCAGGATACCTGGGGAAAACCTCCGTTTGTTCCCTCTAAAGGCTGGCTTGAGACTCGTTGGCATTTTGATCCAGAATATTTTGGATACAGCCCTGCAGAAGCCGCATTGCTGGACCCTCAACACAGGTTGTTTCTGGAGTCTGCCGTCTTAGCGCTAGAGGACGCCGGTTGTGACCCTGAACGGTTTCAAGGCCGGATTGGAGTGTACGGGGGATCGGGAAACTCAGGGTACTTGACCGATCACCTACTCCCCACCCCTGGGCTTGTTGAGCAAGTCGGAAAAATGCGGTTAGTGATTAACAACGACAAAGACTTTTTGTGTAATCGTGTGTCTCACAAACTTGGACTCACTGGGCCGGCGGTAGTTGTTCAGTCCGGTTGCTCTACCTCTTTAGTCGCAATTCATACCGCCTGTCAGGCCCTACAAAATGGGGAAACAGAGGTCGCCTTGGCCGGTGGTGTTTCCTTGGTGGATTTAGACCAGCCGGGATATTTCTATGAACCAGGTTCGATTGCTTCCCCAGACGGTCATAACCGAACCTTTGACGTGAAAGCCAATGGAACGGTCCCTTCCCAGGGAGTGGGGATGGTGGTCTTAAAAACTCTCCGTGAGGCCGAAAAGGATGGGGATCATATCTATGGCCTTATTGAAAGCACGGCTATTAATAATGACGGTGCCGATAAGATAGGATTTACGGCCCCTTCGGTTTCGGGGCAAGCGGCGGTTCTGCAAAGCTGTCTTGATCGTGCCGGGTTGTCTCCCAACCAGATTGACTATATCGAAACTCATGGAACTGCTACCCCATTAGGAGACCCTATAGAGATCGCGGCATTGGCTCAGGTCTATGGTAAACGCAGTGGTGAACAGCCGAAGCTGAAATTAGGGTCTTTAAAGAGTAATTTTGGTCATTTAGATGCCGCCGCAGGGGTCGCTGGTGTGATTAAAGGGGCTTTGATGTGCCGGAAGTCATCCCTGGTGGGGAGCCTACATTTTAACGAACCGAATCCGGAATTAAATTTGGATCAATGGCCCTTTGAGGTGATCACAGACTCCGTAAAGTGGGAACGAGGGTCTGGGCCTCGTCGTATCGGAGTCAGCTCTTTTGGGATCGGAGGAACAAACGCACATTTGATCCTCAAAGAATACAAAAACAGAAAAACCAGCCTGCCGAATAGGCTCCCTAATTTGTTTATGTTGTCTTCGAAAACTTCGGAAGGTTTAAAGCAACTGGCTTTGCAGTTAGAAACTCAAATCAAACAAGAAAAGGAACCGAATTTAAGAAATTGGTCTTATAGTTTGGCAGAAGGTCGGCCTGCCCGGAAGAGTCGATATGCTTTTGTTGCCTCAGCAAAAACAGAGGTGTTAGACCAGCTGAGCCTGTGTTCTCAGCGGGGAGGGAGCAACGGAGCTGGGCCTCAAAAAACGGGCTTTTTGTTTCCAGGACAAGGCACACAGTATATCAATATGGGAAAACAGTTGTTTTCCACTCAGCCAAAGTTTCACCAACAAATGACCAAAGCGAGAGAGGTTTTTGGCGATATAACGGGGCATGATCTCTTTCATAACCTTTACCCTGATCGCTCTCGTAGCGCTGAAGCTTCAAAACTATTGGGACAGTCTTGGCTGACCCAGCCAGCGGTGTACTCAGTGGAATTTTCATTGGCCCAACTTTGGATGGACATGGGAGTCGAGCCGAAAGCTCTGTGCGGCCATAGTGTTGGAGAATATGCCGCCGCAGCTTTGGCTGGGGTCTTTACCTTTGAAGAAGGGCTTTATTTGACGACCCATCGAGGCCGTCTCACCGAAGAAATCCCTCCAGGGGATATGATGCATTTGAGGCTTGGGTTGACTGAGGCCAGGGCTTTTATTCTTCCTTTTCCAGGTATTGGGCTTGCCGCTCACAATGGGCTCAAGTCGGTGGTTGTCTCCGGGCCTTCTGATGCGGTCCACCGTTTGAGTTTAGAGGCTACAAAACAACAAATCCCTTTCAAAAGGTTGTTTACGAGCCATGCATTCCATTCGGCAATGTTGGACCCGATGGCGGTTCCCTATGGGGAATGCCTAAAAACAATTGACTTTAAAGCGCCGACAATCCCCTTGATTTCAAATGTTACAGGTGATTGGGCGAGCACAGATCAATTGTGCTCTGTAGACTATTGGCTGGCTCATCTCAGGCAGCCTGTTGAGTTTTACCAAGGGCTATCTACATTTCTAGAGGAGTCCGATATGGCGGTGATTGAGGCAGGACCAGGCTCGACGCTCAGTGGACTTCTGCAAGGGCATCCTCATTTTACCCAAGAAACCTTGCTGATGCAAAGTCTGCCCAGCGCAAAAGCCGGGGAAGAAGACGCCTATTTGCTCAGCCAAATGTCAAAATATTGGCAATCTGGTTGTCATTTAAATATCGCCAACCAGTTCGATGGGGCGACCAAAGTTTCACTCAAGTCAGCCCCATTTTTAAAAAAACCTTATAAAGTTTGCCGTGTAAAGGCCAAGGCAGATGTGGACCCATTAGAAAAGTTGTCTTTGTTCTCCTTGGGGTTTGAACCGGTCAAGGACGAAGAATCTAAAATGCCTGAGATACGATTCCTAGTTGGGTTCACAACAGCTGAACAAGAAATCATCGCTGCTAGGTCTAATCAAGTTGTTGCTCTTTCTCCTGTCGGTATTGAATGGACCGATCAATGGGAGCTGGTGGAACAGCTAGGAGTGGATCATCCAGAGGTTGAAGTGGTGTTTGAGGTTAAAGGAATTGGACTTGAGTTGTTTTTAGACTCGGTTCGAAGTTTGGCTCAGCTTCAAAAACCCTTAACCATAAAAGTCATTCTTTCGAGCACCTTGAGTTTGGACCAGTCCGAAAAGGTAGACGAATCGTTGATTACGGGCTTTATGAACGGACTAAACCTTGAATTTCCTCAGGTTACCTGTCAAACACTGTATGCCTTGGGAGTGTCCTCAACCGAGCTGACCACTCAGCTCAACCAACCCAGTAAAGACCGCCAGCTGAGATTTGAACAGGGCCAATGGATGCGGGAAAAGGCCGAGCCATGTGAACAGGAAGGTTCTGGGTTCAAACTGTTGAAATCAGGTGTGTATCTAGTAACCGGTGCGAGTGGTGGGATTGGGTCTGCCTTGGTTGAATATTTGGTTGACTCGTTGCAAGCGAAGGTCATTTGTTTGGGTCAGTCTGAGGATAAATTGAAAACTAGCCTGTCAAATATAAACCCGGAACAAATACTGTGCCTACCCGTTGATTTGGAGTCTGTTGACCAGGTCATTCAGGCTTTCGAGCAAGGAACGTCTCAGTTTGGCCCCATCTCGGGCGGCTTTCACCTTGCGGGAACCGCACCCTGGGGAACCGTTAAGGAAAAATCTTTTGGCCAAATTCAAGAGACTTTGTCCCCTAAGGTCCGCGGGACCCTGAATTTAGATGTGGGGTGCCAACAGTTTGACGTCCCTTGGATGGTCGCCTTTTCGTCGATTTCAAGTTTGATTGGAGGCTATGGTCTCTTAGATTATTGTGCTGCGAATCGATTTTTGGACGAATTTGCGCAAGGGAATCATTCGACCCACTGGGTTTCGATCAATTGGGATACCTGGCGAGAAACAGGGATGGCAGTCCAACCTGTTACTCAGGGGAAAAGTGAATTACTTGAACTCCGGCTTCAAAGAGGGATGACCAATGCAGAGGGTTTTGGGGTTCTAGATGAGGTCCTGGGCTCAGGTGCCTCTCAGGTCATCGTGACAAAGCAACCTCTCGAGGCACACCAACAAGAAGCGATTCGGTTTGCACAAAAGCTGGCCCCGAGAACAGTTCTAGCTGATGACCTGCCCGGCGATTTGCTCAACCAAGGGACGATTCAAATGCTGAAGGATCGGTTTCAGGCTTGTCTAGGCGGAACAACGGTGGGACTTGAGGATAATTTCTTCGGTCTTGGAGGAGACAGCTTGATGGCGATTACCTTGATTAACGACATCAACCGATTGATAGATCCCCCTCTACCGACAACCGCTTTGATGGCAAGCCCAACGGTCAAAGATTTGGCTGTAGCGATTGAAGGGCAGCAGAAGAAACCAAAAGCCGAGAAGACGGTTGAATATCAGTTTTTGGTACCCATCTCAAAACCGAATTCTCACCGTCCAGTGTTTGTTTTTCCGACGGGAGGGGGTTATGTCTATTATTACAAAGATTTTGCCCAAACCGTTGAAAGCGAGTTGAACACGGTGGGATTCCAAGCGAGAGGGTTGGATGGAAAAGAACCCCCCTTTGGTTCGATCGAAGAAATGGCCCGTGCATTTACAGCCGAACTGATTGATTTCTATCCTCAAGGAACAGTTGTCCTGGGGGGAGCGTCTTTTGGGGGGTTGGTCGCTTTTGAAGTCAGTCAACAGTTGATCGAAAAAGGGCGTGAAGTTGAATTGTTGTTTTTGATTGATACACCGGGTCCAGGGCAGATGCCGATACGATTTGACGACAACGTGATGATTATCAAAGAACTCGTAGGCGAATACCTGAAGATTGACGAACAGGCCTTGGCTAAGATGAGTCCAGAAGAACAAGTAGACTATATCTCGGAGTTAGCTCGGCAAGCAAACATTGCCGACCTCTTGCCTCCAGATTTTGGCGTTCCTTTTTTAAAAGTCGTCGCCTCCCATATGAAGGCCATGTTTTCTTACGAACCGAAGGCTTATCAAGGTCACAAAAGTTTGCTTTATTTTCGGCACACTGAGCGATTACCAGAGTACCCTGACCATCCAGAATTGCCTTGGACAAACCTCAGTGGAGGGGAAATCGACATCAGAAAAGTTAAGGGCAACCACTACACCATGAACTTTGCGCCGAATGTGAATAAAATCGGCGCCGAAGTCAGGAGGCGGTTGAGAGAAACAGATTATTAAATAACTGGGCGGTTGGCTTTCTCCTGGTTCTCATATTTCGTGAAAGGGATTGGGAAAATCTAGGGCCGTTGGCGTTAGTTTTACGTGAAATGGCAGAGGGGATTGTGGCTCAATGGGTTGGGCGTCTCGATGGACACGGCTTATAGAACTTTGGGCGCAATTCCTGATTGCTCAGCTGTAAGAAGGCCCCGAACCCTCAATTTTCGTGAACAGGCTTTTGAACCGAGTGACCTTTCACGAAAACGGGGGTCCTGTGGCTCGCACGAAGTCAACCAGGGATTGGGGCGGGTTCGGTTTTTCCTTGCCCCTTTTTGTAAGGTTGAGGTATAAATAACTAAGATATCCAGACGTTAGGGCTGGATTTGTTTGGACCTCACCGATTGTTTGAATGTTTGCTCTCTTAAAACATTTCTATCCTGCTTCCCTCGGCCTGCTGATTGGGGGGCTATTGTTTTTCGGCCCTCTATCGGGTTGTAAAAAAAGCACCAGTCCAGCGTCTGACTCCGCTGCAACCGGTTTAGGCACCAGCGGGGTGCCTAACACTCCAACCACTCCTCCGAGTATTGATCAAATGGGTACCGTCACGACCAATAGCCTTGGGTTTCGGGAAATGGCCGTTACGATCGGGGGGCAAGGTTACACCTTTATTGAGTCCACCGCCGACAGTTTCACCATAGGGTTGAGTACTGGGCTTACCAATGAACAGCCGGAACGCAAAATTGCATTGGAGACCTATTGGATCTCGAAAACTTTAATATCGGTCGGTCAATTTAAAAGTTTTGTTACCGGTGCAGCCTATACTACAGAAGCTGAATCCGGTCTGGGTTGCACGGTTTACGATACGACAACCAAAGCCTGGGCAAACTTGGCTTCGGCTAATTACCTAGCGACCGGGTATACTCAAGACGACACTCACCCGGTTGCTTGTGTGACTTGGGCGGATACCCAAGCCTTCTGCAAGTGGTTTTCGAGTCAAGCAAGCTCGGTGAGTTGTAACCTTCCGACTGAGGCCCAATGGGAACATGCGGCCAGAGGAACGGACGGACGGCTGTATCCCTTTGGCAACAGTTTACCTACAGATGGGCAAGCAAATTTTGCAGATGTGACTTTTGGTGGAACTTACACCGGGGTGAATGGGGCGAGTACGACCTTGACCGACAGTTTTGTCGCAACCAGCCCTGTGACCACGATGGCCTCCGGGGCTTCGCCCTATGGGTTGTTAGATATGGCAGGTAACTTGTCCGAATGGTGTTATGATTATATGGATGAAAATGGCTACACCAACCCTCTTTTAACCAACCCGACCGGGCCATCCACTGGGACCACAAAGGTATACCGTGGAGGCAGTTGGGCCGATAATCTAGGAGATTCTCAAGCACAGCTTGATAAGGGGCACAATATCCGCAGCCACTCCAGAGCGGGGCTAGCCTTGAAAACCGCAAGTGACCAAATTGGTTTTCGTATTGTTATTGGTTCGGGGGCAGTGAGCCCTTAAGGGGGCTAGACAGTACCGGGAACTTGGAGTTTGGTTTGGACCGCTTTGACGTAGCTCGACAAAAGCAACAAATGGTTTGCAAAAAGGAACACTCCAGAAACTCTTAGGCTAAGCTCTGACTGGAATAAAAACCCCACAAAGAGCAAAACTAAACCGACTTGCAAAAGCCAAAAATCTATTTGCTGCCTTTTTACTGGAAATATGTCGGCTAAGGTCGGTGTGGGTTGTTTTCCTACATAGGGGCTAAATCGGTGGAACCAAATCAAAAATGGGACAATCTTATAGGACATGCTGTGGGTCACACTGAGCCCAAAACCAAGCAGCCAGACCATTACAGACACCTCGGTCCCATCGATCACGCCACTTAAACTAAGCGCCCAGGTTCCGACTCCGGTTGCCATCCAGAGTAATCCTGCGATAAACAGCCTCAAGGCGGGATCAACTTTCTTCCTCCGTCTCGCAGAAATACATTCCTTGAACCGGTACAAATAGAGTCCAATTCCCAAGAGTCCAAATGAGGAAAGAGCACCAATCCAGCCTGGGCCAAGCTCAAATAAATTTCCTACCGTGACAGCTACTAAACTAATGGAAATCAACCGGATCACTCGGTAGGCATCGACCGAATCAAAGGGAGGACAGACATAAAACATGGGGAGTAAATGGTAACTAACCCCGATCAGCAACATGGCGACCCAGCCGACTAAAGCAACCGATAAATGGGCGACTCGGATGTCACCAACAAAGCCAGGTCCTCCCAAAAATTCTATAAGACGTGATAAGCCCAGTAAAGCAGCAAACGCCAAGCTACTTGTCGCAATTCGCATGGCTTCTAGGGTGGGGCGAGATTGCTGGCTTACTCTATATAAAGCTAAGGACGTTTGGCTCAAGAAGACAAGCATCGCAAGTCCGAGGCTGGCTAAAGGCCAGAGGGCGGAGAGTAACTCGGGCCAGGTGAAATAGGCCCAGAAGGAGAGAACTCCAAACACTAAAAGGCCATGGACCCATTTTGAGGCCCAGCCCCAGGGAACCTGGCCACCGATCATGACTGGGATTAACTGGTAGAAGGCACCAAACATAATCATCGTCAACCACCCTAAACTCCACAGGTGAATCCACCCGATCGCTAGACCAGACATTGCGGAGCTAGCTAGCTCCGGACCTTGGAACATTAAACTCAGCGAGCCTAGGAGGGCAAACAAGGGGGCAGTAAAAAAAAAACGAAAGGGGACCGACAGAGGTGGGGCCTGATCAAGGCTTAATCCGTTGTACATCGTTTCTTCCAGATTAAAAGTTCAACATGCCCTTCACGCTCTACTTGAAATTGATAAGTAAAGCCTCTTTCAGTCAGCTGAGCCAATAACCCTACGGGACGGTGTCGGTGAACCATCAGTAGTTGTTCCTGGTCGGATAAGGACTCTAGCTCAGACAGCACGACCTCCATCGGTTGAGGCGGCTCCATCAACGAACAATCTACCCTACGTTGCTGCATCCCAGGGCCCCAGCAAGGAAATTAAGGATTCTTTAAATTGATCAAGCTGAAAATGTTGATCTAACATCGGGTACAGCATGTTCTCTTCTTTAAGATTATGCTGTTGCATCAAAATCATTAAAGTCTCACCTAAGTTCGATGCTTGTTCAGCGTCCGTACAGGACTCCATTTCGGACATGAGGCCTCGCATCTGCTCATGCTCAAGCCGCATCATCGCCGAGGGGCCACGGTCCCGCATCCCGGTGAGTTCTTCAAAGGCAGGGAACAAAACGTCCTCTTCTGCGCTGAAGTGCTGTTTCATGTGATGGATAAAGTCTTTGAGCGGTCCAAAGTCTTCGGATTGATCTAAGGCCGCTTCACTAGCGGCAAATAGTTGATCACACTGTTGGTGATCTTTCCCCATAATGGCAGTGATTGTGTTCATATTGTTCCTTGGTTACGCCAAATTATACCTCACTCTATCTGAATCGCTCTGTGATGCAACAGACAAATCACAGTGGGATTTTTGAGCTAGTAATTAAACTTAACCCCGAGTGTCGCCGTATCTTTTCGGTAGTCCGAGACAAGCGGGGTGTCAGAATAACTATACCCCCAATGCAATAACAAGGGGCTAGAAAAGAGTTGGGCTTCTCCGAGATAAGCCAACTGGTTCCTAATTTCGGCTCCGGCGGTTGTCTGGCGGTAAGGGGAGTCAAAAGAAGTTACATCATAGGAGGTTTTAAGGCCTCTAACCCTCAGTTGATAGGCTATGGAGTGCTGGGCATTCAACCCAATCATGCTGAAGGCGCTTTCAAGTTGTAACTGCGCTCCTTTGGTGTTGCCAACCATAAAGTTTTCAAGAGAAAACCGTAAGTATTTCCAGTAAGCATCGGGGTTTGGTTTTGCAGGCTGTTCGTTGTAATATTGAAAGCCACTAAGCCAGTTCATCTGTGCATTGATCACCTTTGGGAAGACCTTCCGGTGTCTTTTGACCCATAAATTCCAACCTTGCAATTGTAAATTATAAGACCCTGCTGAAAATTTATGCCATTGGTAATAATTCTGCTCCAGTTGGGACGAAGGGGCGAGCACTTGATCTTCATCAACACCGCTTGAAATCTGGAAAAACTCGCGGTTTTTCTCTACTTTAAGTTCAAAAAAATCCTGGTTATACCCTTTGCTCGAAGCGGTTGTGCCGGTGTAGGTTCCCTCAAGTGGAGTGACTTGTTCAAACAGACGTCCTAAGGTGAGTTCGACGTTTTCCGTTTTTAGAGTGAACTTTGGTGTCCATTGCTCAACCTGGCGGCGTGCTAACAAGGTTTTGGATTGGTTGAATTGTTCGGTGGTTTTCTTGTCTTTTGTGATCGACCACTCTTGGCGACCAACTCCCATGCGGAAGTGATTCCATTGAAGAGATTCCTTGGTGGTAACGGTGTGCTCCCTCCCTGTGGCGATTGAGTCGCGTTGCCAATAGGACTCTTGGGTGGATTTAGCCCCGCTAGTGACCTCCCAGGCAGAGCCTGTTTGTGCCAAACAGCAGAGCGAGAATCCGAAGACGCCGAGGAATTTAAGGAACATGGGGCTACTTTATTTGAAATCTAGATTGGTTTAAAAGTTCTTTTTCGTTGATCACTTTCACAAGACGAAAGCCAACATGGCGGTCCATTTCATTGGCGGTCATGAAACTACGTTTTGCACAGTTTATATGGGTGGCTGAAGAGCTAAAATTACCCCCCCTTACCCCGCGACTCTCCGACAAAGAAGAACCTGTTTTTTGGCGGTATGCCTGAGAATTCCAAGGATCAGAAACCATTTCAGAGACATTTCCACTCAAGTCAAAAAGTCCCAACTTGTTTGGCTTAAAAGAGCCGACGTCCAAGGGGCTTTGCCAGACTAATTGGGTTTGGTAGTCTGCATGTTTGTTTTGGGCAGATTTTTTTTGTCCATTATAAGCAATTTCGATTGGATTCGCTTTGTTCTTTCCGTTTCCATAGCGGACTTTGGCACCCAATTCCCGACAAACATATTCCCACTCCGCTTCTTCAGGAAGCCGGACTGTTAGACCGGTCACTTGTTGAAACTTAGATAAAAACCGGTTCACTTCGTGGAAGTTTAAATTTTCAACCGGCAGTTGACCCTTGTGTTTCCCATGAAAGCTGGGGTTGTAGCCTAGTAAAATAGAAAATTGAGCTTGAGTGACCTCTTTTGTTGCGACAAAAAAATCGTTCACACAAACCGAATGGGGGCTGGCGTCAAAACCGACTTGAGGAGAAAAATTGTTCCCCATCAAATAACAGCCCATCGGGGCTTGGACGAAGGTCGTTTGGGTTTTGGGTTCGAAGAGGGTGGGGAAGAGCGTCTTATCAAATAGGACCCCAGAAAAATTCGTTTTATAGAGCAAAGCTTGGGAAAAATCTGCATGAGAAATATCTGCTGAACTAAGGTCTGACTCTAAGAGTAGCGTGTCTTCGAGCTTGGAGAATTTGAAGTTTGAATTACTTAAATCAACGGTTTTAAAGCCGACATTACGTAGCCATGCGCCTTCAAAATCACTGTTTTTTAGATCCAAGCCTTCAAATGAAACCCCTTTGATCTGGGCCCTTGAAAACCTTGGGGCCTTTAGTTTCGATCCCTTTAACTTGATGTGATCCAAGTAGACCCCGCTGAAGTCGATCTCAAGAAGGTTGGCCTTTTCGAAATTTGTGCCGACTAAAGTAGCGCCAGTCAGCTTCGCACCTTCGAGGTTCGCTTGGGAAAAATCTGTGTTGGTCAGGTTGGCACCGCTGAAGTCCGCACCTCGGAAATCCCGGTTTCGTAAATCGAGACCCGCCAGGTTCGCCCCTGCAAACTTGGCTTTGATGAATTGGGTATATTTAAAGCGGGTGTATCTCAGGTCGGTGTTCGAAAAGTCTGCTTCCGTGAGGTCCGCACCGGTGAAATCTGTTTGGTTTAATTGGGCTGAACGAAAGCTGGTTTGAGCGAGTCGAGCGTCTTTGAAATTGTACCCATTCCAGTTGACCTGATCAAAAATTGCACCTTCAAATCGAGCCTCGTATAGTCGGGCTTGATTGACGTTGGTGTTGGTAAAGTTTGCCCCTTTGAGCGTTGTGCCCCGCAGATCAGCGTCTTTTAAATTTCCATGGCTGAAATTTGTTCCTTGTAACTGAGCAAACCGGAAGTCCACATCATGGACGTCAGCCTTTTCAAAAGAAGTGTGGCGTAGGTCCCACCCACGGAAGTCCATGGCCTGGTAGGGCCGATTTCCTCCTGCCTGAGAAACTAACCCTCGTTTCATCGGAGGTCCGCAGCCCGCAACACCGAGCTGTACACAGCCTAAAAAAATTAATAAGATTTTTGTGCTTCTGCCCATGGTTTTTATCCTTATGATTGGCTCCTTCGATACAAAGATCATGCCTAGCTTAGTTCGAGGTAGCTCAGTGGATTTGAACAGATGGGCTGGTCAAAAACATTGGTTTATTGGTATCCTGCCAAGGAATCTAACTTAAGGAGTAAAGATGTCAGATCACACTTATAAAAAAATTGAAATCGTTGGGACGAGTTCGGAGTCGATCTCTGAGGCGATAAAAAATGGAATTGATAAAGCCTCAAGTTCTGTGAGGCATATGTCCTGGTTTGAAGTTGCTGAAATCAGGGGATATATTGATGAACATCATGACAACGATGCCACCTTTCAAGTGACATTGAAAATCGGCTTTCGATTAGACGAGTAGCCCTAGCGTTCACCTCAACCTGTCTGAGCTTTTATGAAGCGAAGACGGGGCCGAGGGTTGGCTCAGGCCCAGAACAGGGCCTTGAGAGATGCTTTAAGCTTTTGGCTTTGTCCCGGGGCTTTTTTTGAATTTTTTTAAATGAAACCCCTTGAGTTCTTGCTGAGCATATTGCTCACGTCGATCCCATATTCCCTTCGTTTCAGTTTCATATCGGTTGAATATCGCCTTATCTTCGTTAGATAAGTAGCTATATTTGTCAGATTTAAACTGAATGAAAAAATCGTAATACACGCCCTGCTTTCTTTCATCTTGAAAATAGAGAGCGCAGACAAGCAGCAATCGAGCGCACCGGTAGCTTGTTAAATTATCCCGACTTTTCACAAAAAGCCGTTCGGCAACCAACATTGCGTCCTTTAGCCGTTGGTGGGCTGTCTCGACATCAGCAGAACTCATCAGCAATTCGGCTTGGATGAGCCGTAGATTGATGACTTGAAGTTCCCATATTTCGGCTTCGGTGGAATGGGCAATAGCCAATGCAGCATCGACCGCTAACTCATAGGCCTGGATTACTGTGGGTAAGGAACGATTGATTCCTTTTAGCTCCGGGAGCCGGTCACCAAAGCGATCGGCTCGTTTGTCTTTCTGCTCGACCCATTGTTGCCGTAATTCTGGGTTGGCCAATTCGGGAGGGGTTTTCTCTTTTCCAGGAACGCTAAATTGTGTTTTGCTTGTCGAAGCAAAGTAGCAGTGGGGACAAACGGCAACTCGAATTTTGTTGAAATCAAACTGATCAAACCCTTCATTTGCTTGGAAAAATCCAGGGACTTTGAACACATTTTCTGCCGGTTGTTGGCTTAAATGGCGAATTTGATAAAAATCAAAGGCTTCGGTGTGCCCACAAACAAAACATTTGACCTGACGCACCTGGATCGAATTGACCTTGGGGTGGCGAACCAAGAGCCCTTTAGACTGAGCTTCCTGATCTTCTAAAGAGGTGTTGAGTCGGACACCGGCGATCAACTTTTTCCCTTTTTGCTTCCAGCTGACCAGACGGCCGCACCAGTCCATAAGATCGGTGTAGCTTTTGGTGGGCATTCGGGATAAATCGGCGACATTTTTGAGTAACTGTCCGCCTTGGTAGCTTAAGTCCCCTTTGGTGGTTGCAATTTGGATGACTTCCATGAAGATCATCATTAACAGCTGCTCGTGCATCTTCGGCGGCCGTTTTAGCGGGGGCCGGTGCTTCATCATGACATGATTGCGGAGCATCAGCTGCTCTTCTTTTGAATCGCTGCTATGGAACAGCTTTTTCAGTAAAGCGACTTCACGCTCTTCTTTGGCCCCTTCGGAAATCAACGCAGCTACGATGACGTCGACATACCATTTTTTTTGCTCGGTGTCTAGTTTCTGGAGCGGGACAAAAAAGTATTCGTCGTTGATTCGTTTGGAAATGAGCTTTTGTTGGAACCCTTTGGTTTCCAACCCGTCTTTACCCCAAGCGATCAACTCTCGGGTATACATTTCCTGGAAGTCGAAGACGACGGAGATTTTTTTTAACAGTTCTTCTTCTCTGACGATTAACTCAAGGTCGGAAATACAAATTTCGATGAGTTGAGTCAAAACCTCAGCAAGCTGAAACTTGTCTAGTCCAGCAGGAGGTTGCTCCAGAAAGGGGGGCATTTCTTTTTTCTCAAGCAGTTGAATTAATTTAGCCTGAGCAGCCTTGTCATCAATGAATTTTAAGATGTCTTTAACAAACTTAACTTCAGAGGGGGCGATTTCATCATCTGCTAAGACAGCAGTCACCACGAGCTTCGCGTACCAAACAATTTGTGTTTGATCGAGCTTGGAAATATCTATGGTCATAGGATATAAAAAATGTAGCTTCAGGTTGATCTCGCCGTTTTTCAAGGCAAAAAGATTGCAAATTGCCCCCAAAAAATTACTGATGCACCTTACAATGCAATTAAATTACCAGATAGTTACGAATCCCTCTAGTGCAAAATTACTTTTCCTTATCCTCCGGTTTGTCTTTCTCGTAAAAACGCCATGTTTTTTCAATGATCAGGCGAGAAGGTCGTCCTAGCGATAGGTATGCCCAGGCCCATTGCATGATCACAAACAATCGGTTTTTAAAGCCCACTAAAAAGTAGATGTGGATCAACAACCAGGTGACCCAAGCAAAAAAGCCTTCAAATTTCAGGGAGCCAATTTGTACGACCGCCCGGCTCCGGCCAATGGTCGCCATTTGGCCTTTATCTTTGTACACAAAGTCACTTCGGGAGATTCCCTTGAGCTCTGCAAGGATATTTTGAGCGACTTTTCGACCCATTTGCATGGCTACTGGGGCCAAACCGGGTAGCGGAATTCCCCCTTGGTGGGAAAAATTTGCTTGGTCGCCGATGACAAAAATGTTGGGGTCAACCGGTAAACTGAGGTCTGGTTGGACCATCACCCGGCCCAATTTGTCTCGCTCCACATCTAAAGCTTGATTGAGGGTGGTCGCTTGCACACCGGCAGCCCAGAGTACAGTCGAACACTTCAATCTCTCTTCCCCGACAGTCACACCCTGGCCGTCGACATCGGTCACCAAACTGGAGGACCAAACCTGCACACCGAAAGACTCCAGGTCTCGGGTAACACGTTGGGAAAGCTTTGCGTCAAAACTTGGCAGAATCCGAGGTCCCGCTTCAATAAGGATCACCCGTGCAAGGCTAGGGTCAATATGCCAAAAATCTTTAGCTAAAGTAAAACGGCTCATTTCACCAATGGCCCCAGCTAATTCAACTCCAGTGGGGCCAGCCCCGACGACAACAAAGGTTAGGTGTTGTTTTTGTTTTTGTTGGTCTCTCTCCTGCTCTGCTTGCTCAAAAGCGTTCAAGACCCGGCTACGGATTTCTGTTGCCTGTTCCAGGGTTTTGAGCCCCGGCGCAAAGGCCTCCCAGTCTTCATGGCCAAAATAGCTGTGTTGTACTCCGCAACCGAGGATGAGGTAGTCGTAGGGGTATCGGTGCTCTGCGGTGATGACCTCTTGAGTGGAGCGACTGACTTCAATGACTTCCTCTTGCAAGATTCGCAAATTCCGACTGTCAGAAAAAATGGCACGAATCGGCTGGGCGATTTCCGCAGGGCTCAGCCCGGCCATCGCCACTTGATAGAGTAGCGGCTGGAAAAGGTGATAGTTACGTTTGTCTAATAAGGTGACCTCGACCCCCTGTTGGTTGACAAGTCCTTTTGCGACATTTAACCCGGCAAAGCCGCCTCCTACAATCACTACTTTCTTTACTTGCATCATTTAACTTTGCTAGACCACTAGGGTCGTTTTTGTTGCTCTAGGTATTGAATCATCCTAGGGACGATTTCTTCCATGATATTTCGGCCTAATACTTCATTGATTTGCCGGACAGCAGAGGGGCTGGTCAGGTTGATTTCGGTGACCATCCCTCCAATCATATCCAAGCCGACCAAAAATAATCCTTTAGCCATGAGCTTTGGGCCCAGGTCGGCGACGATCTTTGATTCCTGCTCCGTGAGCTCAGTCGCCTGGCAGATCGCTCCTTGATGGATGTTCCCTAGAAAACTTCCCTTGGCTGGAACCCGGTTCACCATGCCGACGGGCTCGCCAGCGACCAAGAAGATGCGCTTGTCCCCGGTCGCAACTTCGGGCAAAAACCGCTGGGCAGTGAGAAACCTCGGTTCCCCTTGATCACCTAGAAATAGTTCCGGTAGGCTCTCGTAGAGTTGTGGGGTGTCGTAATTTAACAGCTCAATCCCCCGGCCAGAACATTCCCCCAAGGGTTTCACAACGACCTGTTGGTGAAGTTGGATAAACTCCCAAAGCCCCTCTGGGGACATCCCGGTCCAGGTTTCAGGTGTGTATTCAGGCCAGTTCAGCGCAACCAACTTTTCGTTATATTCTGCAAGGATCGAAGCTGGGTTTACTTGGACGACAGATTCTGGGAGGTGCTGGAGTAGAAGTGTCGCGTGAAAATAGTTCAAGTCAAAGGGCGGGTCTTTGCGAATCACGAGGCAATCATACTGAGATAAGGGAGCCCATTGGGGCTCTTCAAGTTCAAAGGGGGCCGTCGAATTGACTTGTCTCACCTCTCCCATCAGCCGGTCTTGGTGAAGGGCAAGCCCCTCAATTTGAACCCAGTCTACCTGGTGGCCTCGGCTGAGAAGCGAGTTGATCATCAGAAGCGACGTTTCTGTCTCCAGATTGAGGGACTGGTAGGGGTCCATCCAAAAGCAAAATTTCATCAAAAACTCTGGGGTAAGGGCGCTGGGTTCCTGAAATGGGTCATGGGTGTGTAAGCTGTAAGGCTTTTCATGCTATCGGTCGAGGCTTCTTTGGTCAATCCTGATTCGCTGCAAAGAGGTAAACAAGAAGGGTTGTCAATGTTTTGTGGCTCAGGCAGAATCATTTGAATATGTAACTTGGGAGATGTATGAGTAAGCGAATTGCAATTGTAACCAGAGAACGACAAGCCGAAGCGTTGCGAATGGCGTCTGGGCTATTACTCTTAGGCGACGAGGCCGAAGTGTTTGTGGCAGAGACTCTGCTTCAAGATGATGAAGCGACTGTCGCCCAACTGAAAATCTGCGAAGAATTTGATGTTCCAGTTTATTCAAACCATGACCAAGCCCCCGAGGGGGTCAAACTCAGCCCACAGGATTTTTCCCAACGGCTCACCACTTTTGACCGAATTCTCCCGATTTTACCATGAAAACAGTGATCTTACGTAAAGAAGAATCTGCCGACTCCAGTCTCTCAGCCTTGGTGAGCCAGTTCTCGGAGTCTGGCCATTCTGTAGTTCAGGCGCCACTGTTTGGCGAGACACCAGATTACAGTGCCATACTAGACGAAATAGAAACCGCTGAACACGTCATTTGTTGGAAATAAAGGAACCATGAAACTCGGAATCTTGGTCGTGGACCAGAAATATAAACAGCATTTGATAGGATTTTCCGAAGCGGCTTTGGCAAAAGGGTGGAGTGTGAAATTCTTTTTTAGTGATGCTGGGGTCGAATTACTGCAAGACCCGGACTTGGAAGCCTTGGCTGGCAAGGGCGTCACGATGGGATACTGTGAGACCAGTGCAAATCGCCGAAAAATTGCTATGGAAAAGCTGCCTCGCTGTTTTAAACGAGGAAGCCAACTTCAGCATGCGATGATGCACCAATTTTCCGATAAAGTATTGGTTCTTTAAAGCTCAATAAAGAGCTTGCCTCCTTCAAGGTTTTTTCCAGACTCAAGACCGGGATGATTCAATTGGCCTTCAGCTAAGGCTAGAAGATAGGGCCCGATAGACTTTGACAGAGCGATCGAGGCAGAATGAGGGACTGCTGCAGGCAAGTTGGTGACCGCAGAAAACATCACCTCTCCTTCCACATAGCCCGGTTCCATGTGAGTGCAGGGCCTTGAGCCTTCGATGCACCCTCCTTGATCGATGGCTATGTCGACGATTACCGAGCCAGGGCTCATCAAGGCAACTTGTTTGAGTGACACAACTTTTGTTGCTCGCTTTCCTCTTTGATAAACCGCTCCCACTAAGAGATCAGCACTAGGTATGAGTGATTCGATCAGGTCGGGCCGACTCAAAAAAGTTTGAATGCCCGGCAGTTTTTCCTTGGCCCGAGCCAGTGCCTGGGGGTTGATATCAATCAACTGGACCAAAGCCCCCATATGGAGAGCGAGCGCAGCCGCTTCAAACCCAGCAATCCCCGCTCCCAAAACGATAACCTTTCCCTCGGGAGCGGTGGAGGTGCCACCGAGCAAGGCTCCCTTCCCGCCGAGTTGGCTGTGGAGCAATCGGGTTCCAATCTGTACCGCTACACGACCTGCAATAGCGGACATCGGAGCCAAGCAAGGTGTCGCCCCCTTGAAGGAAATGGTTTCAAATCCATAGGCAGTGAGCCCGATTTTTTTTAAGTTTTCGCACAATTCACGGTTGCCACCGAGGTGCAAATAGCAAAAAAGCAGATGGTCCGAGCGAAATCGCAGCAGTTCTTGTTCTTGTGGCTCTTTGACTTTTACGAGCAACTTGGAACGGGCATATACATCCTGGGCTGTTTGACAGAGGTTTACTCCAAGCTGTTGGTATTCGGCGTCCGGGAACCCAGCTCTCTCCCCGGCCTGTTTTTCTATATATAACTGATGGCCAGCGTCGAGCAGGGGGATGCAGCCTTGGGGTGTCAAAGCAACTCGCTTTTCTCCGATTTTCACTTCACGCAAAATACCAATTTCCATTGATCCCTCCCTGAGTTGTGCCGATGATTTTGATAGGTAAGCTAGCTATAGTGTAACAAATTTAATCACACTCGCAAAGATTAAAGCTTCAAGAAACGAGAAGAAACATCTCGGTTAATCAATAAATTAAATATCGAAAAGTTAAAAATATATAAATGCTCTAACCGATGAGTGGGTCGGGGCTTAGAGGACTTGTACTATTGGTTCATTTTGCATACAATAGCAGAAATCATTTGTTTGTTTCTCTTGGTTAAGCAAGTTAACCAAGAGAAAAAGACTCTAAAATAGCCGAAATACTTGAACTCCTTCACAGTTAACTTTTTAGGTTTTCGCTCCCTGACCTGGAGAGTTGCGGCATTTTTTTTGCTGGTTTTTGCCTTCTTACCTGAGGATGGAAGTGCCCAAGGCCAAGTATTATTTAAGCTTTCTCTTTATAAAGACATCAGTCAGTTAATGCCGGTAGCCTCGGCGATTAATAAGGAAAAAGCTGGCTTGTTTCGACCCACCGAGGCTCGAAAATTTCACTTTGGCTTGGGGCCTTCGACCCACTGGGCTTTGATCGAAATTCAAAATATAGGCGAATTCTCCGAGGAAGCGGTTCTTCAAATATCGGCCCCTTCTGTTGGTCAATTGGACTTATATAAATATGAACCGTCAAAGGCCTCGACTAAGAATTTTCCGCCGATTGCTCGATATTCAGGGCCAGAGATCAAACGCTTCCCACGGTTTCAGATACCGGTGCATTCAATGGAACAGGTTTCCTATTTTTTGAAGATTGAAGATAACAGTTCGATGCCCTTTGAGTTTAAACTGCTCAAACCTGGTGAAGTTGAACATGAAAATAGCCTGAGAGACCTATCTCACGGACTTTTTTATGGGGTGTTGTTTTTTGTCGTTTTGGGGAGTTTGATCGGCTATATTTTATTTAAGGAAATCAATTTTCTTGATTACTGTCTGATGGCTTTGGTTCAAGGGTTTACCTTGCTCGTCATGGAAGGTTTCTTGAGGTTTTATTTCCTTCCGGGACACTTGCCTGGAGTTTATAACCTCATCTTCAGTAGTGCGCTTCATGCCTCCTTGTTTACCACGTTACTGTTTAGTTACCGGTTCCTAAACCTGGGCCGGTTTAGCGTTTTTTGCTCCCGTTTGTTCCAGTCTTTAGGTGTGTTGATCGGTCTGAATCTGATCTTTTCGGTCCTCGGTGATTTTGAATTGAGCACTCACATGCTTGCGGTGCTTTGCGCAGCGACCGTTGCGTCGATTTTCTTCGCTTCTTGGGTTGGTTTACGACAGCAAGTCAGCGGGTCAGGGTTGTTTTTAGCTGCTTTTATCGTGATTGAAGCGACGATGATTGCCGTCGCCGTCCAATATTTAGCGGTTAACCTGCATTTTACGTTTTACGGTCAAAGTTTACGGATTGGTGTCTTGATCGAAACCTTACTGTTGTTTTTAGCGGTCATGCTGAGGATGCAAATTCTTCGGGATGCCAGTGAGCAGCATTTGAGAGAGTTGAGCGAAAAAACCATTGAACATGGTCAAAAGATTTCGGAAAAGAACGAAGAATTGACACGGTTAGATCAGCTGAAAGATGAGTTCCTCGCTAATACCAGTCATGAGCTCAACACCCCCTTATTCGGGATGCTAGGGTTAACTGAGAGCCTCCTGAACAGTGCAAATGAGCGATTGAACGCCAAGGAAAGAAATCAACTGACCTTGGTGCTCTCCATGGGGCGAAGGCTCACTCATTTGATTCATGACATTCTAGATTTTTCATCATTAAAAAACAATCAACTGTCCCTCGATATTAAGCCTGTCGACTTAGTTTCTCTTTCAAAACTGGTTGTTGGGCTGATTGAGCCCCTGACGAATTCCAAAAAGCTGGATCTGCGTTTCGAATGTGACAAAAATCTACCCTGGATTTTAGCAGACGAAAATCGCATGCAACAAGTACTGTTTAACTTGTTGGGCAATGCAGTCAAATTTACTCATGAAGGGGAGGTGATCTTGAAGTTACAAGAAATGCCCGGATCTGTGAGTATTGAAGTCAAAGATACGGGTATTGGGATCGCAAACAAACAATGGGGTCGGCTTTTTGAACCTTTCGTTAGAGAGCATCCTGAAGTGATCGATGAAATGGGGGGAAGTGGCCTGGGCCTTTCGATTACCTTGCAGTTGATAGAGCTACAAGGAGGACGTTTGGAGATGATGAGTCAACCGGGGAGAGGGACTTCCTTTTCTTTCAGCCTTCCCTCGGTAGAGGCTCAACGGAGTCAGCCTTTAACTGAAGTTCTTCCCTTGGATGTAGAGCCGACCCCCAAACGGGATTCATCGAAAACCACGATTTTAGTGATTGATGATGAACCGGGGAATATTGCTTTGCTCGAAGATTTGCTTTCTAGCCAAGGATATCAGGTGATCGTGGCTCCTGGCGGAATGGAAGGATTGGAAATCTTGGAAGAAGAAAAGCCTGATTTACTGATTTTAGATCTAATGATGCCCTTCATCAATGGATATGAAGTGTGCCGAGAGGCCCGCCGGTTATTTAGCGCGGAAGAGCTACCGATCTTGATCCTGACCGCTCGTAATCAGCAAGGGGGGCTAGAGGACGCCTTTTTGGCTGGGGCGAATGACTACATCACCAAGCCGATTATGGGGCAGGAACTGTTAGCGCGGTTAGAGTTGCACTTGAAAATCAAGGAAAGTCCAAATTTGGATGAACGGATTTGGATGTTAGAGGAAACCCAAAAGGAGTTGAGTGAAACCCATGAAGCGGTCTTACGGCTGATCGAACGGAGTCCTGAAGCATTGATATTACTCGACGAGAACTTTCAGGTGCTGATGCTAAATCATGCAGCAAAAGCTTTATACCCAAAATTACAAAATCCTGAACTTGATAGTTTCTTTAAAAACCCAGCGGCAGTGATCAAAGCAGCCCAGAACCCCAAACGTCAAAACCCGATTGCATATGCAAAATTAAACGGGATCGAGGGGGAGGCGAATCTGGCTCCGGTTGCCAACGGAAGTTGGTTGATTAGCCTGAAGCCAGATCAGCAAAAACCTGCACTTGATTCGGGTGAATTCCGTGAATCGTTAGTAAATTTGATGCGCCTGTCTTTGGATTACTGGCAAACTGAAAGTGAAAAAACAAAGTTTGATCTAGCCGAGGAAAGTGGAATTTGGCGGGTTTATAATGATGATGGACGTTTGAGGACGAGAATCTTAGATAAATACTGTAGTTTGAGCTCTTTGCCTAAAAACCCACGTTATATGGATGTGATCCGAACAGTACACTTTGTTCTTTCCGCCTACCCAGAAGGTGCTGGTTTAAAGACTCAGCTTCAAGAAGGTCTGGAAAAGCTTCAAAGTTGGGTCTAAGGTGTCGAGCGAACACCAAGTTGTGGGGTAGCTTGCCGTGCCCCTTTGAATCTCGAGGTTTGTCGGCTTCCCCGAACATCTTCCCGTCACTGAAAGTTCAAAAATAGAGACTCGCTCCGACAATCGCGTTGATGGCGGTATAGCTTAGCTTGGCCGGAGAGTCCGAAGGCGAAATGCCTGAAACATAAGAAATTCCGTACAAGGATTCTAGGTTTTCCCCTTTTAATAGCATGCCCATAGAGACCCGCTCCAGGTCGATTCGGCTGGTCCCTTTAAGTTTTGGGGAATTATCCGTTGCGTAGCCCAACATCAAGACGGCTTCCTCGGTCAAAGAGGCTTGCCCGCCCAGAGCAATGTTTGTGACTGCTTCTGCGCTCGCTGAGCCTGCCGCCGCTTTGTAAGTGTTTAAAACTGAGCCCACATCTGAATAGGATTCATATTTGTTCACGTCAAATGAGGCGTAGGATTGGTAAGCAGATATTTGTCCAAAGGTTCTTAGGTCCAGCTCAAACTCAAATTCAGGTGTAACCCAACCGACTCCTAGGTGAGTTTCAGTTGGTAAAACATAGCTTGAAGCGATGTCTGGCTGAGGAACCCAGCTTAACACATTGACCATAAATCGTTTGTTATTTTCCTTTATCCGGTAGGCATAGTTTTCTGAAAAATTCAGTTTTCCTTGGCCCGTCATTTTTAGCTCAGGCTTATAAACCAATCCCCAAACGAAGTTATCCCCCATTTGTCCCTGAAGGCCAAGTTCTGCCCGAATATCCGACAAGGAAATGATATCTGTGTAGGTCGCTGTTTTAGTATACTGAGAACTTCCCTGGGAAATCGCATATCCGTTGGTGATCAAAACATCTTTTTGATTGTATTGTCGTACCGCCAAACCCGCTTGAATGAAAGAATTGAATCGGTAGGCAATAGCACCCCCTATACTGAGGGTTTCTGTTGAACCTGAGGTTTGTTGATCGTAACTGACATCGACGAGTTCGGAACCTTGTTGGTCCCAGTCCCAATTTAGCCATTGCTTTTGATTTAGCCCTGTTTCGACAGACGTTGAGCTTGAATGTCTTGGGATCGCAATACAATAGCCAAAGGCTAAGTTAGAATCATTTTCGACTTTGTAACCACCTCCTAGAAAGCTGCTGGTCGTGGCAAGTTGGTTATTTGCCGCCCCGTCATTGATTACCCGGTTTTCATAGCTGTATAAGCTTGCACTTCCACTCAATGAGGGGCGGTTGATTTTTGTTAACCCCGCTGGATTGTTCCAGGTTGATTCTGCTTCGGTTGCCCGAGCCAACATCGCCCCGGCTTGGAGCGAGGACCGACTGCCAATTGGAATTGAATCATAGTTATTGATCAGCAGGAGATCAGCGGCGTGTAGAGGGTGGACGGCACAAAGAAGGCCGAGCGCCAAGAGCAGGTTTAATAAAGATTTGGAAGCTTTCATTCTTAATTGTCGGGTCGGGATGGATCTGTTCATTTTACTTTTAGGGGACTTGTTACGACTGTTACCTGATGGGGTCGATACATGTTTGATATGAATAAAACCTATGACTTGAAGGCTTGCAATGTAAAGCACTATGTTGGTTGGCGCGGAACTGCGGGAGAAACCTAGACACAAGGGCGAAGGAAGCCATCTCCGTGTTCACTCGAAGAAAAACGATCTGATTGGCTTGGGGGGCTTAGAGAGGAATCGAACTTGGAGGGGAAACCACCGGGCCTAATCGCTTAGGCCCGGTGATTAAAAAGAAAACCTAGATTCCGTCAATGATGCTATTGAGGGTTGTGCTAGGTCGCATAGCCTTTTTTAATAAGGCTTCGCTTGGATGGTAATAACCACCAATATCAACCGGGCTGCCTTGAGCATCCGCAAGCTCTGCGATAATCTTTGCTTCGTTAGAAGCCAAAGACTCAGCTACAGGAGCGATCAAAGAAGCCAACTCGGCGTCTTTCGATTGAGCTGCAATCGCCTGCGCCCAGTACATTGCCAAGTAAAAGTGTCCACCTCGGTTATCCAGTTCCTTCACTTTACGAGAAGGAGATTTTTGGTTTTCCAAGATTTGTTCAATTCCTTGATCCAAGGTCTCGGCTAGCACCTGAGCTCGGTCGTTTTTGGTGTTGTGAGCAAGGTACTCTAGAGACGCAACTAAAGCGCAGTATTCACCCAACGAATCCCACCGTAGGTGGCCTTCATCGACGAACTGTTCAACGTGCTTTGGAGCGGAGCCACCTGCACCGGTTTCAAACAAACCACCACCGGCCATTAGAGGCACGATAGAAAGCATTCGAGCGCTGGTCCCAAGCTCAATGATTGGGAACAGGTCGGTGAGGTAATCTCGAAGAACGTTACCGGTCACTGAAATGGTGTCTTCCCCTTTACGAACACGCTCAAGAGAGAAACGCATTGCGTCATCTGGCTTCATGATTTGAATGTTTAGCCCGGCGGTGTCGTGGTCTTTGAGGTAAAGTGTCACTTTCTTAGCGATCTCGATATCGTGAGACCGAGTGTCACTTAACCAGAAAATTGCTGGTGAGCCAGAAGCCTTCGCTCGGTTAACCGCAAGTTTCACCCAGTCCTTGATTGGAGCATCTTTGGTCTGGCACATTCGGAAGATGTCGCCTGTTTCTACAGATTGCTCAAGAAGAACCATACCGGACTCGTCAACAGCCTGAATACTACCGTTTCCTTGTGCAGTGAAAGTTTTGTCATGAGAACCGTATTCCTCAGCCTTTTGGGCCATCAAACCAACGTTAGAGACGCTACCCATGGTCGAAGGATCGAAGGCACCGTTCTTTTGGCAGTCTTCTACGCAAACCTGGTAGAAAGTCGCATAACATCGATCTGGCACCATGGCGATGGTGTCATGCAATTTATCATCAGCTCCCCACATCTGCCCGCCGTCACGAACCACATTAGGCATCGAGGCGTCGATAATAACGTTGTTAGGTACGTGTAGGTTAGTGATTCCTTTGCTGGAGTCAACCATAGCGAGCTTGGCGCTCTTCGCATAAATCGCTTCGATATCCGCCTTGATTTCTGCTTGCTGAGCTTCTGGTAGGCTGGTGATTCGGATATATAGGTCTGCCAACCCGTTATTTAGGTTAACCCCAAGTGATTTGATGACATCAGCATGCTTTTCCAAAGCTTCAGCGTAGTAGACCGAAACTGCATGGCCAAACATGATCGGGTCGGAAACCTTCATCATGGTTGCTTTTAAGTGCAACGACAACAGAACATCCTTCTCTTTTGCTTCTTTAATCTGAGCCGCAAAGAAATCACGAAGTTTACGTACGTTCATGACAGAAGAATCTAGGACTTCGCCAGCTAAAAGAGATAATTTCTCCTTCAATACAGAAGTCTGCCCATCGGTGCCGACAAACTGAATCTTTACGTTGGTCGCTTGGTCTAATGTGATCGATTTTTCGCTACCGAAAAAGTCACCGTCAGTCATGTGAGCGACACTGGACTTGGAAACTTCAGGCCAAGGTTTCATCCCTCGGTGAGGGTTCTTCTGTCCGAATCGTTTGACAGAAGCCGCCGCACGTCGATCTGAGTTCCCTTCACGAAGTACAGGGTTTACGGCACTCCCTAAGACCTTAGCGTAACGAGCTTGTAACGCTTTTTCGTCGTCAGTTTTTGGCTCTTCTGGGTAGTCTGGAAGGGCATATCCTTGAGACTGAAGTTCCTTAATCGCTTCTTGAAGCTGAGGAACAGAGGCACTGATGTTAGGAAGCTTGATGATGTTAGACGTTGGTTCTTTTACCATTTTGCCTAACTCAGCCAAGAAATCTTCAATTTGCTGTTCTGGTTTCAAGGCTTCAGGGAAGCTTGAAATCACTCGTGCAGCGAGAGAAATGTCTTTGGTCTCGTACTCTAGCCCTGCGGACTTGGTAAATGCCTGAACAATGGGCAATAACGAGTAAGTCGCAAGTGCTGGGGCTTCATCAATCTTTGTGTAGATGATTTTCGAGGTCTGTTTAGTCATTCGTTCTCCTGGAGGTTCCACTGATAAGGCAGAAACAGAGTGAAATATTCGTGGTTGCTTTTAGCCTGCAAGAATCTATAGAATTATCCCCTTTTCTGTCCACCCCCAAGGAGGTGCTGTTTATAATAATTGTAAAATCGAATACGGTGGAATGGATCTCTCCACTATATCTCAGTTGATTCCTTAGATAGGGTCCTTGTATACCCAAAAAACCGAATTTTTTCGAGATCGCAGAGTTCTGTTCAGGAGCTATCTGCTTTTGACCTTTTACAGGGTAAGTCTTTTAGGAGCGACTGCAATTGTTGCCAAGAAAAATCACAGGGTAATTGACCAAGGAAAGCCCCAGTCTTTTGGGTTGCAGGTATAGCATGGTGAGCCTGAGTCGTTAGCTGAATCAACGACGGGTAGTACTTCTGATGGTTCTGCAAATGCCCCTTTAATCCCCTTTGAATTGATTCAATTGAGTCCCCATTAAAAAATATCATACGATACTCAGAGCGCTGTAGCAATGGTGTAGCTTGACCCAAATTTTCGGCAAAGTGGCTTTGGGCTCCAAATTGGTCTAAGAGAATTTGGGCTTGTTGATCTGCCGGAGAGGGCATGCCCAGGAACAGCACATTTTCCCCTTGTAATGGTAAGCCTTCAGGCGCCTTTGGCCTGATTTCGGCGTAGGGGAGTTTGAGATTCACCTTGCTTCCAACGCCAAGAGCGCTTTCTACACTGATTTGACCGTTGTTGTTTTCCACAAATTCTTTACATAAAAGTAAACCCATGCCGCTCCCTGGCTCGGCAGCGGTGCCCTTCGTGGAAAGAGAGACCCCTTCTAGGCAAAAGAGTTGGTCGAATTGTTTCTGGTTAAACCCCACACCTTGGTCTTGGATGCAGATGTGGACATTGTCAGCCTTCTGGTTGACTGAAAGCTCGATTTGAGTGCCGGGCTCAGAAAATTTTATGCTGTTGCTCACGATGTTCCGTAGCACAGTCTCCATCATATTTGGGTCCGCAAATATCCAGGCCGGATCGTCGCTACTGACCACTAAACGGATTTTTTTAGCGGAGGCTAAGGGTTCTAGAATATCCGCGCAGGGAACGAGCAACTGGCTGATCACTTCTAACGTTGTCGGGACCGGTGTTAGGCGGCCCTGTTGGCTTTGGGACCATGTCAAAAGGCTTTCCAATTTTTCCAGCACCTTACGTGAAGCAGCCGCGCAGACTTCGATCCCTGATTGATCGGGCTCAAAGACGCCGTCTTTCATCGATTCTAAGCTGACCGTTAGGCTTCCCATGGGCCCTCTCAGGTCATGGGCGATGATTGAAAAAAACTTTTCCTTGTCCTGTTGCTCTGCTTTGAGCCTTTTAGTGCGTTCGTTGAGCGCAGACTCCAACGAGAGACTATGGGCCGATATCTGTTGAATCTGTAATCGATGAAGCCCTTCGATACGGTGTTTTAGGTGGTGATACCGATCAGCCAGTCCCAGTGAAAAGAGTAGGATCCCTAAGCCACAACCTAACAACACGGTGATTTCTGAGTTGAGGCCGAGTTGAAACACGCCAAAGAACTTTAACGAAAACCACAGGATAGTCGTAGAAATGACAAGCCATGAAACAAAGTAATATCCTGTGACTCTTCTTGAATTTTTGAGTGTGAGGACCGACGCGGCACCGGCCAGCCCAAATAGAATTATACCGACCGAACCTAAGAGCTCAGAACCCAAGACAGACCAGGGTGTCAAAGAAAAAAATGCCAACCCAAGAGATAGGCGACAGATTAGTGTGAAAACTCGGTCTAATTCAGGAGTGTTGTCTAGAGTTCGTAAATAGATCTGGGAAAATCGGGCAAACCAAAACCATGTGGCTGAAAGTAACACCAAAACTGTTCGTCGCAAAAAAAGAACCGATGCTTCAGGGTACCAGAACACCCTACCGTTACCATACCATGTGAAGATTAATAACAGAAAAGAGGTGACAAACATGAGGAAAGAGAAAAACACAGGTTCTCGGCTTACGATCCAAAGAAACAAATTGTATAAGGCAACCACTGACAATATTCCAAAAAGGACCCCGGTGTATGATAACCTGTACAAGTTATGCTGGGTGAATTCCTGGGCAGACCAAAGTTGTAAAGGTAGAGGGAAGTTGCCTTCATCGCGGAACTTGAGCAAGTATTCCCGCGTGGTATTCGCTGCGATGTAAAACTCAAAGATGGGAGTTAACGGTGTCGATGTGGACCAAGCCAAGGAAGGGGCCGCCCCTTTTTTAGCGAGGCCCCAGGTGCCACCAGACTGTTGGGTGTAGAGCTCAGGATCGTCGATCATCACCGAATCTAACTCTAAAAATAACTGGATACTCTTTTGTGAGGGGTTTTTTAAAGAGGATTTGAGCCAATGTTGGTGAGGCTCTAAGCCGAGATCAGGGCTGCCGCTCAGTGCCGGAGACCAGCCTGTAATTCGTCCAATCTCGCTGACCGGGCGGTCCAGGGGTTCAATATGGAGTTCAGCGTATTTTCTTAAATTAATGGATTGCGAGAGATCGTTCAAGACCACCGGTGTCCCGGCAGCAACGGACGAAATTAGAAATATATTTATATTCAGAAACAGAAGCCATTTGTTCATTTTCCCTCAGTTCAATTCTTTTTGCTGTATTCTAACTTATATTTTTTCTGACTCCAAGAGAAATTCAGATAATCTTCAGCTCAAAAACCACCAGGAAGCTGTGTGTGCTGGCCAGGCCTCGGTGTAGAGAAAGAAAAATTTACAAGGATTCTTATAGAATTGGGAGGGATCGCTGAGGGTGCGAGTAGAACTCTCTTGATAGCTTTTGGGGCGGCTCTTCTCATAGACCGCCTAAAGGTAGCTATCCCTCGGGGGTAGGGATCAAGATGTTCAGGAGTGAACCCAGTTGATGAGGGTTTAAAGGTCGCTCTAGGACTGCTGAAAACCGATGAGGGCCAAATCGTTCGTTGATTTCGTCTTTATCATATTTGGTTAACCCGATAACTAACGGGGGAGGAGAACTCTTTTCGAGAAGGTATTCGGCTGCCTCTACGCTATTGAGACCTGGGGAGTCGACGTCAACTAATACGACTTGGTAATTCGCTTTGTTGGCAGCTGCGATCGCAGAAGAACCATTGCGGGCAACATGGTAGGGAATATCCATTCCTTTTAGAACCAAACTGCTTGTTTTTAAGCTGATCGGGTCGCCTTCCACGAGAAGAAAATGCCCCAAGTTGCCCGGTAAACCGCTCGACTCGCAAGGGGTGGCCTCAGCTTTGTCTTTTAGCTCTAAATCAAACCAAAATTGAGTCCCTTGGCCCATTTGACTGTGGGCCTCAATAACGCTGTTGCTCAGCTTAAGAAAGTCTCGACATAAAGTCAGTCCAAGCCCGGTTCCCTGTTCGTAGGCAGTCCCACGTTTTGACATGGCAGTTCCCGACCCTAATAGAAGTTGCCTGAGGTCATCGTGGTGTAGTCCTGTTCCGCTGTCAGCGATCTTAAAACGAGCTTTATGCTCAATGGCTTCACAGCTAACTTCTATGTGACCTCCTTGAGGAGTAAACTTAATGGCATTACCGATCAAATTCCGTAACACAGTCGAGATGAGGGCCGGGTCCGCAAAGCAATATAAAGGGTCGGAACTTTCGTATGTCAGTTGAATCGATTTGGACTGAGCAGATGTTTTTAATAAATCAAGGGTCGGTACCAGGACTTCATCGACCCAAAAAACTTTGGGCTCAGGTCGCAGTAACCCGCCTTGGTGTCGGGTCCAGCTCAGGAGGTCATCTAACAAACTATTCAAATTTGATGCAGACGCAGCAATGCTTTTAGCCAGGCCTTTATCTAACGGCATTTCTTCGCGGCTCACTAAGTCAAATACGACCGAAAAATTCCCTATGGGGCCTCGGAGGTCATGGGAGATAATTGACAAAATACGGTCTTTTGCGAGGTTCGCCTCATTGAGTTCTTCGGTGCGGGCTTCGACCAGCAATTCTAATCTGTCTTGATATTTAGCGGTCTGGCTTCTCGCCAGTTCTGCGTCTTCGGCCAAACTGAGCAGAGCACTGCGTTCTTTGGAAAGTTCTATGGATTGCTGATTTGCATGGTCAATAGCGTCGCTAGCTTTGAGCCTGTCCAACGCTAACCCTTCAATCATGGTGCAAAATCCTGAGAGGAAACCAAAGATATTCGGAGTCGCTTGCGGCTCAATGACCGGTATGTTCTCAATTGCCTTCAGATAGGGGGCTAGATCATACCCACATTCAGTGGCTAGATTGGAAAAAAAATCCATATCAGGCGATTGATCAAAGAACTGCCCCATGAAGACATTCCCCAGGTGTGTGCCTTTGACCCGGATCGGGCTTGCCGCGTCGTTCAGGCCATTTTCGCAACGGTGGTGAGCGATTTGTTGGCCCTCAGCTAATTGGTCGGCTAAACGGCGATCGCTCTTCTCGCAACGGAGTAAACTTTGTGGGGCCTTACGGTGAAAATCAGAACAGGCAAATTGCCAGCCACACTGGACAAGGACCTTCCCTTCAAGGCTGATGATGGCCGCCGCAACTCCAGCAGTCTTGCAGTAGAAATCTAAGAGACTTTTTAGGAGCCTTAAATCAACAAGTTCAGCCAGAGGAGGAACAGTCGCTACAGATTGCTCCGAACGGTTGGGCGCCTTTCCGGTGAATTTAGGGTTGATAAAGGAATCATAAGGGATAGGTTGGCCAGAGAGCTTAGCCAAATTATTGACCTCCCCCTTGAGCTCGATGACTCGAAATTCCCGTTCAGTAGCCAGACGGTTGAATCGCTCGGTGTCGTGTAGCCGTTGTTTGAGCTGCTTGGCTTCTTCAAGAGCATGTACATTCGGCACTGTTGTATGGAGCGGACTGATCAGCCAAAGAGTCTCATGAGAGTCAACGTCCGGGTCATTCAGTTGCCCTGCTATTTGTAAAGGAATCGGTTGGCCCGATTTGGTTTTTCCTTGGAGCTGAAAAATAAATTCTTCTTTTTGAGCAATCGTTTGGTGTGCGTGTTGGCGAATTTGATCATATTCCGTTGGGTCAAAATATAAATCCTGTATCGATTGTCCAATTAATTCCTCTGGTGAATAGCCGAGTAAACCTGTTGCGAGTTCATTGATATATGTGATCACCGAGCGATCACATATCATGACACCGATAGATTTTGTTTTGGTCCAAAAGGGAATGTTTTGGTTCGGCATATACAATTCAAGTAAGAAATTAGCAGGTTGCTCCGGTCAACAGGGTGACATATTTTCCCTTGCTTGGGAAGAAGTATCAAGCAGTGCATTTGTCAGGAAATAACCACGTTTAAGTTGAAGATCAAGAGGACTAGGAATCGTCGACTTTGAGGTCTATTTTAAATGGTAGTGGGTACAGGTTCACCCAACGTTACGGAGGATAGTGGCATTGAAACGGTTGTTTCATTTCGTTTGTAGGGCAACCACGAGTAAGCTTTGCGTCAACCCTAAGGGTAAACCTATTGGCTAATGCAGTGCGCCCTCGTTGGTATAGAGTTTTCACATGGTTGTCGTTAGCTCCGTCGCACAACCTGGAACAGTGCAGTTCTCGAATGCACTCGGGTATTCTTTCGAAGGGGTTCGTCTGAAATAGCCGACCTTGTCGTAGATTGATGTGTCAAACTCTTGGCATCAAGAATCCATAGTTTTCCTTTGTTCGGAGGTTATCCAATGGGATTGAGCAGACTTTAGCAAGCAACAGGATCTTTATTTCAGCCCTCAGGAGAGGTTCCCTCAACCCTGAGATGGTGAGAACGGAGCTCAGGCAAATCCGTTGTTCCTTTGGAAAAGAGCAAAAGGCAGGTTTTATCGGAAGAAAAATCAAGATGTAGGCGGGGTCCTCATAGGTTTGCCTACGCTAGAGAAGCATAGGCAAACCAAAGGGTTTTGCTAAAAGTCCTTAAAGTCGTCTCTCATCGGGATTTGATCCGCAGGTTGGACCTTCCGCTGTGAGCTCCTGTGGATTTGAGTCGGAGTGGTTGAAGCCGCTTTTACGTTAGTTGTAGCAACCGACTCTCGTTGCAGTTGGTGAGGTTTGATATGAGTTTTCCCAATAGGGTTTCCCTGCGCATTGGACTCAGCATCGACCCCAAAATGAAGGCCCATGTTCGACACCAAATCTTGGACACTATCTGCTTGACTGTTAAGCTCTTCGGCCGCAGCGGCGGACTCCTCTGCGTTGGCGGCATTCGCCTGGGTGACTTGGTCCAACTGAGCGATTGCCATGGTGACCTGCTCAACCCCCACTGCTTGTTCGACCGAGGCCGTGCGGATTTCAGCAACCATTTCGTTGACCGTAGAGCTTTTTTCCGTTTGGAGTTCCGAACTTTGCAGAATCGCATTGCTGAGGTCAGCGACTTGGTTCGAAGCCTCCAAAAGGCCTTCGAGGACCTTGGTTCCCTGCTGGACAAGATGCACTCCAGCTTCGGACTTGGCTGAAGCCTCCTTGATCAGGCCACCAATTTCTTTCGCTGCGGTTTTTGAGTTTTCTGCAAGCTTGGAAACCTCGTCGGCAACCACGGCAAAGCCTTTACCCTGTTCACCGGCCCGGGCTGCTTCAATCGCAGCGTTGGTCGCAAGCATCTTGGTTTGATGGGTAATTTCATTGATCACTTCAATGATGTCCGCAACTTGATTGCTCGCCGTTTGGATTTCACTCATGCTGGCTTCAATCCGGTTCATTGCACCGACACCATCGGTAGCCGATCTTTTCGCCTCTTCACCGACTTTGGCACCTTCTTGGGCGTTTTTCATCGATTCGGCAATCATCACGACCACTTCCTGGACAACCGAAGCGGTATGTTCCGCGTTACTTGCATTGCCTTTGGCTTGGGAGGAAACCTGTTCCATGCTGGCCGAAACCTCTTCTAGGCTCGCTGCCTGTTCAGTCGCTCCTTGAGAGAGCTGTTGTGCTCCTGAAGAAATTTGCTCCGACGCCGCAGCAACTTGCTCCGACGCACCGGTTAAGTTCGCCACAACTTCGCCAAGGTAAATCACTTCTTTGCGAGCGACCACAATGATTAACAGGACGACACAGAACACGACCGCTAGGGTAATACCGCCTGCCCACAGGATTTGATTGCGGAGTTGAATAATGGGGATGTCGACTTCTGCCATATCGATGTCAGCAATGACAGACCAAGTGATTCCGTGAAACTGGACGGAGGTGTAGGCGGAAATCACTTCGTTTCCGTTGTAATCAGTGGTCGTTTCGGCTGCTGTCTTCCCTCCCTGGGATTGATTGGAGGCCCTTGTATCGACTTTACCGAGGCTTGGGTTGGCAAAGCTGGCTTTCACTGAGTGGTTTGTGGGGTCTAAAAAGGAGTCAGAGCGCATCAAGCGATCTTCACCAACCAAGTAGGTCTCCCCGGTTTCTCCCATCCCATCTCGAATCTGCATGATCTGGTTGATTCCTTCTAAGGGGAGTTGCAAGGCAACGACCACTTCAAGTTCCCCGGCCTTATTTAAAACAGGGTAACCGATAAAGGCGGCAGGTTCGCCGTTGCTTGGAGCGTAGGGCTCGAAATCAACCATGGCAAACTTGCGGGTATCTTTGACCTTGCGAAACAAGGTCCCTAGGCCCGAGTCGGCATATTTGCCATTGAGTAAGTTGGTTTTATAGTCCGCCTCTTTGGCAGAGGAATAGAATATATAACCCTTGGGTTGGATGAGGAATAAGTCATAATATCCATAAATTTTAGCGTATTGGGCTAGAAAGGGATAGTGTTGCTCATATTCACCTTTGAAGGACTCAATGGTCTTTGCAAGAACTTGAGCATCTCCAACCCGCTCATCAAAATAGGTTGTGATCGCCTTTTTCTTAACTTCTCTTAAGGAAGTCAGTTGATTTCGTGCAGCATGTTCTAGCGCCTTTTCAGCCAAGTTGAGTGATTTATTCCCGATGATTGTCAAAGGCAATATTCCGATCAAAATGACTAAAATCACCCCGATAGTGACTTTTTTTCCAAAGGTTAAATTTTTCATTGTTCCTGATAGGTCTGAATGATAAAAAGTCCGATCTGTGACTTCAATGATACGCAGAAAGGGTGATAACCAAACGACGACTCCAAGATCAGGGTAACTAATATAGCAGCAAAAGGAAAACCTAAGTTTTAAGAAAAACGAAATATTGAGAGTTTTTTATTTCGCCTCTTAAATACAGTTTTATCTCTTAAATATATTTTTAAAAATAAGCTATTTGATTCTACGGTGGATTTGCTGAATTTAATGTGATTTTATTCTTGTAAATAATAGGGGTTTTAATTGGCAAATTATTCTATGGAAGCAGGGATAAACCCTGTGTCCGGCTGACGTTCCGATGGTGGTAGGTAAAATCCCAATCGGCCACAGTAATTCGCTAGTTTCTAGGGGTAGCCCTAGGATCAAGGGATAATGAAAGGCCAGAGCGGGCGGAGTCGTCACGGGCTCCTGATCGGTGAAAAACGGCTGCGACCCCCCAAAAAACTGGGATGGGGAGTTGCGTTTTTTGCAAGGAGGATTCCAAGGGAATGATTGGATTCCTTTGGAACTTTGTGACTCTATATAGTTTAGCGACGGCTAAAACTCGATACAACCTAAGGATTCGATCTGAACCTCAGGGGCAATCTCATTATGGCTCAACACAGCTAAGTTAGGGATAGACCGCTCGGTGAGCCGTTTAACCTGAATACGAGTCTGAGGCCCGCACAGAATCACAGGTTGATAATTAAAGGCGCCAAAGGTTTCAACAGACTGTTCAATCGCCTGGATGATCAGTTGAGCGTCTTGAGGCGCAATGCCTAGATAGGTTCCTTGACCGGTGTCTTGGATGCCTTCGACGATCATGTTCTCCATTTCCTGGCTCAAGGTCATCACAGGGAGCACACCTTCTTCGTTTTGATATTGCCGTGTGATGCTGCGGCTCAGTCCTTCACGAACGTGCTCAACCAAAATTTCGGGGACCTTGGTGTATTGTGCTGTGTCGGCCAAGATTTCCATCGTGGTGTTCATGTCCCTGATTGAGACCCCTTCTTTGAGCAGCGCTTGCAACACACGCTGTAACGTACCGAGTCCAAGAAGGTCGGGGACCAGTTCTTCAACAAGTTTCGGTTCGTTCACCGATATTTTATCCAGTAACCGCTGCACTTCTTGACGACCCAAGAATTCAGGTGCATGACCTCTGATAATCTCAGTGATATGGGTGCTCAAAACGGTTGGGATGTCCACCACGGTGTAGCCAGCGATTTGGGCCGTTTCTTTGTCCGCTTCGCTGATCCAGATTGCAGGTAAGCCGAAGGCTGGTTCGACCGTTGGGATACCGTCTATTTGTTGTTCTACCTCTCCGGCCTGCATGGCTAGGAAATGATCCATCATCAATTCGCCTTTACCAACCTCGATCCCTTTGATGATGATCGAATAGGCACCTGGCTCGAGCTGTAGATTGTCTTTGATATGTACCGGTGGAACAACAAAGCCCATGTCTAAAGCAACTTGGCGCCGAATGGCTTTAACTCGTTCGAGAAGTTCTCCGTTTTGCTCCTGATCAACCATAGGGATCAAGGCATAGCCAAGTTCAAGTCCTAAGGTATCGATGGGGAGCAAGTCAACAATCGACTCGTTTGTGTCTTCGGTTTCATCGCTGACCTGGGACTGAATATTGGCCAGATCGACCCGTTCGGATTCTGTGAGTTTCACTTTGGCTCGGTAGGCAACAAACGCCAGCAACATCGCCAAGATGATGAAGGTTGGTTTTGGCATCCCAGGCACCATCGCAAAAAGAAATAATGCACCTGAAGCCAAACCCATTGCTATGGGGTTCCCAAACAGCTGGAGACCAAAGTCGACACCCAATCTGTTCTGAGCGCCTGCTTTGGCAACAATCATACCGGCGGCAATCGAAATGATTAACGCTGGAATCTGTCCGACTAAACCGTCACCGATGGTCAGCTTGGTAAACGTCATAGCAGCGTTGCTGATATCCATGTCATAAAACAAGACACCAAGGACCAAGCCACCGATGATGTTAATGGTGGTGATGATCAAGCCAGCGATGGCGTCGCCACGAACGAATTTTGAAGCACCATCCATTGCACCAAAGAAATCTGCTTCCCGCTGGATTTCTTTTCTTCGGAGCTGGGCTTCTTGCTCGTTGAGTGTGCCGGCATTAAGGTCCGCATCAATCGCCATCTGCTTACCGGGCATCGCATCCAAGGTAAATCGAGCGGCAACTTCAGCGATTCGGCCTGAACCTTTGGTGATCACGATGAAGTTGATTAATACTAAGATCAAAAAGACAATGATCCCGATCAAGTAGTTTCCACCGACAACATAGGAGCCAAAAGCCTCGATGACGTGCCCCGCCGCTGCGGTGCCCTGCTTACCGTTGGTCAAAATTGCACGGGTAGAAGCGACGTTTAAAGACAACCGAGCTAAGGTTGTCACCAATAAAATCGAAGGGAAAATGGAGAAATCTAAGGGCTTTAAACTGTACAGTGCTACAAAAAGAATCAAGACACTGAAGGTAATATTCAAGGCAAACAGCATATCCAGCATCATGGCCGGAAGCGGCAGGATCATGACCGCTAGGATCAGGATAATACCACTCGCTAAAATTAAATCTGGCGAGAGAAGTCGTTTGCCTCCGGTGCCTGATAAGCTGCTGGTCAGTGTATTTGCCATGTTTCGCTGTACGATAAGTTAGGGGATCGGCCAATCAGGGGCTAATCATAGTTCTTGTGATGCAAAGGGCGTACAATAATTAAAAAAAATAAAATTAAAGGAGCACAAGGACTATTTTTTCCCCTTTTTGCGCTTAGCCTTGTAGACAATCGCTAGAATTTCGGCAACTGCTCGGTAAAAATCCTCAGGAACGGCGTCACCAATTTCCACTTGGAAATAGAGTCCTCGAGCAACTTGAGGGTTTTGAAAGACCGTCACGTTATTTTCCTCGGCAACTTCGATGATCCGCAGTGCCATGTGCCCTGAACCTTTGGCGATTACCTGAGGGGCCGCCATGATTTCGCGGTCGTATTTCATTGCGATCGCAAAATGCGAGGGGTTGGTGATCACGACGTCTGATTTGGGGACATCTTGCATCATCCGAGACTGACTCATTTGTTGCTGGATTTGGCGGATTTTTGCTTTTAACTGCGGGTCCCCTTCAGACTGTTTCATTTCTTCTTTGATGTCTTGCTTGCTCATTTTTAGCTTTTGTTCCAGGTCCCATTTTTGGAACATAAAATCGGCTAAAGATAAAACAAACATGGCCATGAAAAGGCGCAAAACAAACACCCCGATGATTTTCCCGGACAACTCCAGCAGGGTGACGGGGTTTTGATCAACCAGGTTTTGGATGGGTTGGCGGTATTCGTCAAAGGTATAAAAACCGATATAGCCGATGATGATCATCTTAAAAATCGACTTGACTAACTCGCTAAGCGCTTGTTTGGAAAAAATTCGCTTGAATCCTGCGAGGGGACTGAGTTTATCGAGCTTGGGGGTCAGCGGTTTGAAGGTGATGTTAAACCCGACCTGGGCCACGCTGGAAAAAACCGCCAACACCAAAGCGGTGAGAAAAAAGGGTCCGATTAAGAGCAGCACATTTTTTCCGAAGGTAACCACGAGGTTTTCGATGGTCGGGATCGTGAGCTCTTCAATGTTAATATTATTAAAGGTATAGACGAAGTTTTCCTCGTAGACCTTGATCATCGTCGAGCCCTGCATGTAAAAGAGCAGCAAAAAGCCCCCGAGCATGATCACGGAACTCATTTCCTTGGAAAAAGCGACTTGCCCTTCCTCCCTCGCATCATCACGCTTTTTTTGCGAGGGGGCTTCTGTTTTTTCTTCCGAACTCGATTCTGCCATCAGTGCGCCATTATTGAGATCATATCAACCAGTTGGACTTGCATGGTTCCAAAGGTCTTGGTTAATGCGTTGATGATATACGGCATACCGGTTAATAGGAAGACAAAACCTAATAACACTGTGAGCGGCAGACCAACCACAAAAATGTTCATTTGCGGCATCGCCCGAGCCATGAAACCTAAAATAACGTTAGCGAGCAGCAAGGCGACGACAAAGGGCGCCCCGAGTTTCACCCCTAAAAGAATCATATCGCCGCCGAGTCGCAAGAGAAAGTCAATTTTATTGGGAGAAAAGGTAAAGGCTCCTAGGGGGATGTGGTCATAACTAGAAGCCATCACCTCAAAGAACAAATGATGCCCGTCAACAGTGACAAACAGTAAGGTTGCTAGAAGCCCTTCTAAACTGGCAATCATCGATACCTGAATTTGGCTCTGGGGATCGACGACGTTGGCGATAGAAAGACCCATTTGGAAGCCGGTGATGGTACCTGCCAAATCAACCGCAGCAAACATCGCTCGAGGGATCACCCCTAAAAGTAGCCCGATCATGGTTTCTCGAGTTGCCAATAAAAAATACCCACTTACATCCCAGTTCGCCGCGATCGGACGCAAAGGTAAGGCAGAGTATAACATCAGAGAAATTAGCACGACCATGAATAGTCGAAGCTGTCTGGGGACAGAGGGCGAACTGAGGATTGGGGCCGTAACAAAGAGCCCACCAGTACGCAAAGCAACAAGAAAAAAATTGAAATACTGGTCAGGCGAGAAGGATAAGATGGATTCCATTGCCTAACCAGTGAAAGAAAGGGGTTAGCGGCGAGGCAAACTAGACCTCACCTTCCTTGGGGTCCATGAGTTTGTCTCCCGAATTGTCTAAGTTCAAGGAATCACGGCCATGGGTCCGTTCTTGTTCGTTCTTGCAAGTGACACACAGCTCAGCAAAAGGCATCGCCATCAATCGTTTTTTCGCAATCGCATCACCACACTCTTCACAACTTCCATAGGTGTCATCTTCGATCCGCTCGAGCGCTTGGCGAATATGCTCAAGCTTTTGACGGTCTCGCTCGCCTAGTAATTGGTACAGTTCTCGGTCCCGTTCTTCAGTGGCCAAATCAATGCTGTCCCCGATGTCGTGGGTGATCGCATTGGCCGATTGGGTTCGCTCTAACTCGATTTCAGCGACGATTTTCTGCTGCATTTCGAGCAGCATTCCTTTGATTTCTTTCATGGTTTTTTATGTGTATGTCTTAACTAAGTCAGGTCCGGAGATATTAAACTAACTTGGATAAATGAGCAACTAAAAGTTCAAGGGTTGGTCGACTTAATTGCCAAAGCTCCTTTGAGCCGGTCAACGGTGGCGTTCGAATATCGAAGCAAGTGATCCGCTAAAACAAGGTTCACCATTGCATCGACGTTGGGGACCGCCCGGGGGAGCACACAGGGGTCATGTCGACCTCTGGCTTTAAAGTGGGTTTCCTGATGTTGCGAGGTCACGGTTTGTTGGTCAATCATGAGTGTCGCGGTAGGTTTGAAACTTACATGCCCCCAAAGTGGTTCGCCGTTGGTCATGCCTCCTAGGACACCACCCGATCGGTTGGTTGAGGTCCCGATTGTTTCGTTTTTTAATACAAAAGGGTCGTTATGTTCGCTGCCTTTGAGCAGACCGGCTTTTTCTCCTAGCCCGAAAGACACACTTCGACTGGCAGGGATAGACATCAAACCCTTCGCTAAGTCTGCGGTGAGTTTATCAAAGACCGGAGCGCCGAGGCCAGCTGGCAATCCGGGAACCATGAATTGTATTTGTCCTCCCAAGCTGTCTCCGGCGGATTTGGCGCCCAAAATCGCTTGAATCATAGCCCCGGAAACCGAGGGGTCCGGGCAGCGCACGTCGTTGGACTCGACCATTTCTTTGGTGACCTTGGTCATGTCAACTGTGGCTTGAATCCCATGAACTTGCTCGACCCAAGAAAGACAGCTTGTTCCGATCAATTCTTGTAAGAGCGCTTTGGCAACCGCCCCCGCTGCGACCCGGCCAACCGCCTCTCGATTACTGGCTCGGCCACCTCCACGATGATCCCGAAAGCCAAAACGGGCATCATATGTAAAATCAGCATGTCCTGGGCGATAGAGGTCTTTGAGGTCGTCGTAGTGCCCTGACTTTGCGTCTCCATTATAGATCACCATGCCGATGGAGGTCCCTAAAGTGCGGCCTTCAAAGACACCTGATAAGACTTGAACTTGGTCCGATTCCTTCCTAGAGGTGGTGATCTTGCTGGTTCCCGGTTTTCGTAAATCCAGCTCTTCTTGGATTTGCGAGGTTTGTAGCGGTAAACCTGCCGGGCAGCCGTCGATGACAACCCCCAGGCCAGTTCCGTGGCTTTCACCGAAGGTGGTGATACGGAAATTCTGCCCAAAACTATTATTCATTCGATTTATCTCTCGGGAGGGTGATCGTCTCACCCCATTGACCATCCACCAGGAATTGATGGGGGTAAAATTTTGATTTGTATAACATGGAACTTGCTCCTTCGACCCAGAAACCAAGGTGAAGGTGAGGTTTGTTTAATTGCCGACAAAGTTCCAGTTCTTTCATGACGCTAAACGTCCCAAGGCTTCTCTTTGACTCGTCAGGGTCAAAGGCGAAGTACACGCTACTGATCGAGTCTTCTAAAAGATCCAGCCACCCCACTGCAACCATTTTTCCTGTTGTGTCATAGTACTTCATCATTTGGGTGTCGATCGCCGAACGGACTAAAAACTGTTGGAATTCATCAATCGTCACATCCATTTGGTAGCGATTTTTTGTAAATGCTTGGTAGACCCGGAAGGCTTCAGCGTCGAAATTTGAGGGCTCAAGCACGTAGCTGATATCTTCGTTTTTACGTAAGATTTTACGCTGTGATTTTGAGGGGCTAAATTGACTGGAAATTAGGCGGATCGGGACACAAGCATCACAACCTTGGCACTGGTTCTGATAAAAGACATTGCCGCTACGCCGGAACCCTTGATTGATCAGGGACTCATAGACCTGATCATTGATCTGTTCGGCGTGGGTTAGGTAGCTGAGCCAGACCTTACCTTTCAAATAAGGGCAAGGTCCGTTGCTAGCTTCAAACAAAGGAATTTCCATGGCCTTTGTAAAATGTGGTGAAAAAAGGATAATTTGTTATACTTCACTTGGCAAAAAGGAGCAAGCCCAGCTATTGTATAAATATATTATTGGTGGTAAAAAATAAGAATCTTCAACAACGAAATAAACAGCGTATTCAACCTTTCCCGGTCTGATTACATGCGATTCGGGGCAATCAAAAGGATCACAAATGGCTCAATCAATCGCGGAACAAGTACAAGAATATCTTAAAGGAAATCCTGAGGCTAGCAATAAAGAACTTTACGAGGTCTTCCCGAAAGTTCGAGAAAATACGTTGCGACATTATCGCTCTAAATTTGCGCCGAAGCGAAAAAATAAAAAAACCGTCAACCCCAATGCTTCAGAAACCCAAAAATCGAAGCGAGGTCGTCCTCGTAAAGTGACTAGCGAGTTAGAGGAAAGGGTAGCGAATCTTGAGAAGCAAATGTCCCAATTGTTAGCCACTTTGGACGTCCAAATTGGCAAACGAGGCCGTCGGGTGAACCCGATTGATAAACGGTTTCGAGAGATGGAAGAAACGATCTTGGCTTTTTTGAAGACCAAAACCCAAAATATGCCCACTGAATTACCTGGATGGGATGAATTGCAAAAGTCCCTCTCCAGTAAAATTAATACCTTTTTAGCGAATCTTAAAAAATAGGCCGTTGCTTGAGTGTGATTGATCGAATGTTCGCCCGGGCGAATCAAACCCAAAGTAGCGTCTTAGTCGGGTTGGACCCGTTAGTGGCTAAGCTGCCCGCAAAGTTTAGTGCCAAAGGTCTTCACGGGGCTGCTCAGGGGATCTTAGATTTTAATCTCGAAATTCTCGAGGCGGTCCATGACCTGATCCCTGCGGTTAAACTTCAGATGGCCTGCTATGAACTCTACGGCCCCGAAGGAATTCGCTCCTTTGAAAAGACAGTTCAACGAGCGAAGGAACTAGGCCTGTTTGTGATCGATGACTCGAAACGGGGCGATATTGGTAGCACTGCAACGCTCTATGCCCAAGCGCGCATTGGTGTCCCGCCTTTGTTCGAAGGTGATGCTGCTGCCCAAGGATCCGACTTCGTGACGGTGAACCCTTATTTGGGTGACGACGGGTTAACACCCTTTTATGACACGGCCTTAAGCCAAGATAAGGGAGTTTTTGTTCTCGTACGGACCTCTAACCCAAGCTCCGCTCAGTACCAAACCGCACAGATCAATGGCATGCCACTCTATGAACAGATTGGCTTGGACGTTCAGGCCAAAGCTGTAGAGCATCAAGGGAAATGTGGATATGCTCCCTTTGGAGCCGTGGTTGGCGCCACTTGGCCTGAGGAGGCCGTGAAGCTTCGTGCCTTGATGCCAAATGTTCCCTTTTTAGTTCCCGGTTATGGAAGTCAAGGAGGTCGTGGAAAAGACGTGGTCCCTTGTTTCGATGCCCAGGGGAGCGGTGCTCTGATTAACTCTTCTCGGGGAATCCTGTTTGCCTACCAGTCTCAAGGGGCGCCGGAGAGCCAGTTTGCAAGCTGTGCAAGAGAGGCGGTCGTTGCGATGAATGATGACATCAATTCCGCTCTAGAAGCCGCTGGAAAAACAGCCTGGGCCGTATGAAACAAAAAGGTCTGGACAGCCTTCACAGGATTCTCGATCATATCAAAGAACAACCTTATCCCATCTTGCCGTGATTCTGTTTTTTTGGTGTCTTTTTTCGTTGATATTTGCCGGTTGGACGCTCTGCCTGATTTCATTTTTTCGGGATAACAAGCCGATTCATCGGGCAGGAGAACGGATTCTCTTTGTTGGACTGGTCTCTCAACTGCTGTTTGCCGTCGCGAACTACATCGAACAAGGGATCGACCCGTTCAGCTCCCTTGCGGGCTTATTCCTCTTTGGTTCGCTCCTGGTGTTGCTCCTTTACTTTATTCTCGATTTTTACTTCACGAACCAGATCTTTGAAGTCATTTTCCCACCGTTGACCTTATTCTTTCTTTTGCTGGCTGAATTGCTGGCTCATCAAGGGATAGGGACACAGGGATATTTAGACAGCTCGCCGGTCTTTGGTCGAGTCATCTTGGTGTTTCATGCCTCAAATTTGATGGTCGGCTATTTGCTGTTTGCCGTGGGTTGTGGGACGTCGATTTTCTATCTATCTCAAGAGCGAAAATTAAAAGCAAAAACCCTGCACCTCAGCGCCACCAAAGTCCCGAGTTTAGGGTATTTAGATAAGCTGAACTATAAGGTGATTGCTGCCGGCTTTTTGTTTGTTACCTTTGGGCTGCTCTCCGGTGTGGGGATGAACCTGTTTGCCCAGTCGGGTATGGGGCAGCTCTCGCTACGGCAAGGTCTTCCTCTGCTTACTTGGGGGGTCTACGCTGTGTTTTTGCTGGATCGGTCGATCAAGGGGCTTAAGGGGAGTAGCTCTGCAATCTGGGCGATTTCAGGGTTCGTTGTGGTTATCTTTTCATTCTCTTACGAAATTTATATTTTGTTGTCTCGGCACTAGACCTTCATCCGGTTTTCTTTAGGCAGCCGAGACGCTTAAGAGAATGCTGGGTTGGTGAAGTCGCCTGACTTTCCACCTGTTTTCCTTGCAAGCCCGATTTGTTCGATCATCATTTCCTTATCCACCGCTTTACACATATCGTATAAAGTCAAGGTGGTGATACTGACCGCTGTTAAGGCCTCCATTTCAACCCCGGTTTTCCCTTCACACCGGACTGTTGCAGTCACGTAGATTCTTGCTTCCTTTTCGTTGAGTTCGGTGAGGATTTCAATTTGATCGATCCCTAAAGGGTGACACATTGGGATCAATTCACCGGTTTTTTTTGCCCCAATAATTCCAGCAGTTTTAGCAACGGTAAACGCGTCTCCTTTAGCGAGGGTGCCTTGGGTTAAAATTTCACACAGTTGGTTGGATATCTTAAGAGACCCCTTGGCGATTGCGACACGGACTGTACTTTTTTTGTCCGATACATCAACCATTTGGGCACGGCCCTGGTCATCAAAATGAGTTAACTTCGAAGTCATAATAGCTGGTTTGGAGGAGTTGGCTGCCGACCGAATGAATTGCTTGAGATTGTTTTCTTAGCTCCTTGATGACCGCACCCCGACCTTTTGGCGGAGAAAGGAACTTGATTCCTATCACCGGTTCAGACTGACGTTTTTTTTGAAAGGAATCTAGGGTGACCCAATCCTTTAGGGGGCCATGAATGAGTTGCTGCATTTGATTTAGAATCAAAGAAGAAACTCGTTTCCGGTCTCCTTTGGGAAGCTGAGAATACAGGGGCAATGCTCTTTGCAGGAGCCCTTCGAAAGGAACCCTCTCCTCCCCTTGCAACCACTGTTGGGTTAGGTGACTAAATAACTCGAGAAAACAACGGGACAACAACGCTTCGTCTTCCAGCAGGGCCGGATTTAGAGGGACTTGATGGGGGATTTCCCAGGCACGAGTTTGCTGTTTCGACAGTCGGAATTCCAGGCGAGAATTTTCCCATTCTCCCAAATAGGTTTCCATAGACTCCTCTCCAAGGGCGAGCAAGAGGGTCGATTTGGGCAAGTGACTTCGAACAATGCAAAGGGAAACTTGGTCTGCGGCGGACTCTCCGCATAGAAGCACTAAGGTGTCAGTCGGTTTGAGGGAGGCTTTTAAGGCTGTAAGTGTCTCCATGCAAGTCGAAGTGATCACCGGGACGAGGCACAATTTTTCATCATCATTTTGGGCTTCAAAGAAGAAAAAAGCCGGGCTGTCTCGGTGAGAACTTTGCAGCTGAAACCGAAGCCGCCAGCCCTTGTCGGCGGGGAACAAACCTTCGGAGTGGCTTTGCCACTGAATCCAGTCGGCAAGTAGCTGTTCATTTGCGCTAAACCGAAACATTAAAACTCTCCTGAAATCTGCTCTAACTGGGCTGAAACTTGAGATTCTAAAAAGGACTCAAGTCGGTCGAAAAGGGCCAAAGACCGACAACTGCTGATATAAATGTTAAGATGTAGTTTCTCGAGTTCCAAGCGAATTTTCGCCCCCTTGGTGTCAAAAAGGTTAACCTGCCAAAGGGTGGGAGAGAGCCGGCAATGATGCCCAAACCAGTCCATTGACTTTTGGCCGTGACAGAGAACTTGGACAAGCCGTTCGACTTGAGGCAATGGGGATTGGAACTTTAACCTTACAGGAGAACCGGTGAGCCGAGTCCAACCGCCTTCGGTCTGTTGAGAAACTTGGTGGTCTTCCATCAGCCGCTGGTACCTTTGCCCTAACTGTGTCCCGACCCTTTGTGCAAGGTCCAAAAAGAATTGCAGCTTGACTCCGTTGGCGGACATGGATCCGTTTTTCAAAAAACGAATCTTAGATTCTGGCATCCCAATGCCGCTGCCTTCTAGATATTCGACAGCAACCATTTCTGCTTGCGAAGCCAGAAGCGATTCGAGCAAGGGAGTGCAGTTGGGCCCCTTAAACTTAGCGCTCAGACCCTGGGTGGGGTTGAAAATCTTTGGTGATTGTTCGAACGAAAGTTGAACTTCTTGCAGTGCCCCTAATTGATGCCGTGCCTCTAGCAGAGAGGCACGGTCAAGTTTCGTTGGTTTGAGCAGGCTTGTAGTCCCTAAGTTATTCGCTAAAAGTGCCAGAGACTTTGCTTGGCCGAACAAGTGGACAAAGGTGAGTAGAGGGTCTGAAAAATCAAAAACCGCCTGGAGTTGGGTAACCCCTCGGTCCGAAATTTGACGATAGGTGGCAAAGGGTCGCTCGCTGTCTACCTGGAGAGCTAAACCTAGATTTTCACTCAGTTCAGAAACTAGAAATTGTAATTGGTCTTCCGGTTCTAGCTCGGCCAACTCATCGGGTAAAGTGTTGAGGTAAAACTGGGCAAAGTGGTCAAATCCCGAGGGTTGGAAAAAGGACTCATCGTAGTCTGCCAGTGGGTCAACACCGGCCAACTCTTGAATTTGTTGGGTGATAGCCACGGTATTTAACAGCATTGGGTCAGGCCGTTAGTTGGGCTTGGAGATCCATGATCATTGGGACCATGGTTTGCAGAGCAAAGAAAATGCTGATTGTAATGACAATGGGCGATAAATCAATTTTTGCTCGAGGCAAAATTCGCTGCAACGGTGTAATCACCGGGTCGATGAGCCAGGTGATATTGCGTACCAAAGGGTTGGATAGCGGAGGACGAACGATGCTGATCACCAGATAGGCAAGGGATAAGATCATCACAAAAAATAAAATACTTTTGGCCACAATAAGCCCACCAAGTCCGGCATATAACGCCACATTATAAAAGCCTGCTTCGGGGGCAGATGCCCCGAGTCCGACCGAACCAAATGAACGAATCATACCAGGAAAAAAAATCTCGCCAAAATCAATGGCAAACAAAGCGGCCAACGGAGCGTATGAGGCATATTTATAGGGGAGCCCACGACTGATCCAATCCCAAAAAGGGCGGGTGGTCCGGTTGATGAACTGGACGATTCCATTTGAAGGGTCGGCGTCGATCCAGGTGAGAGCAAACGCGGCCACAACCAGCCATCCGTAGATTTTAAACCCCATGCCAATGAGGTGTGAAAATTGAATAATCCCGTCCATCAGTGCATCCGCATCAAGGAATGCCAAAGTTCCTCGTCTATGTTGTCAGTAAATTTGCAGCCGATCTGGTAATGGTGCTCTTGGAGTACCGAGCGGGCTACTTCAAATTCAAAGTCTAAGACCGAATTCTGTAGGTCTAAAGGGTCTTTCAAGGCGGCTTTCAATAAAAGTCCTTTTTCAAAGGGTGTAACACTCAAAAAGCTCAATCCCCCGGAAGAATAATCATGCAATTGCATGGTTTCTTCGATGTTGTCTTGGGATATGACGATTTTTCCTTTTGCTGCAAATCGTTCGTATTTTCTTAAGGCCTGTTTCTGTTCTTCGGTTAATTCGCCAGAAGCTTCACCGGGTTCTGGTTCAAGAGTTGGCTCAATCAAGGTGATGATCACCTTTGCCGGAGTCTTCTGAAAGACCGGTTCATCTAAGTGAAATTGACCCTCTTTGTATTTTGCTCGAATCGAGAACATAACGTCGAATTAGTGAAGTTCACAAAAGAATAAACTACCGGATTTGGTGTAGTCTATCAAGCGAGATTGCTTGAGCTTACGCAAGGGCTCAAACCAAGGTGAGCATTTCATTTATACTCATCGACTTATACCTTAAAAGGGGAATAGATGCAAAAGATTCAGACTTAAATGGAGGTGGGGTGAGAGGGGCTCAGTAGCAGCGCTGTTGTTGATAGAGCAAGCTTCAGCCTTTTTTGCAAAAGGTTCGGTTTTCCCCCAAGACCGCTTTGTGAGTTAGTTTAAGGGAGGTGCGACGGGGAAATGGCCGACTCAAAAGAAAGTTGGCCATTTTTCAATGTCGAGGTTACTGGAAAATTTTAACCTGCAGAATCAAACAGGCTTTCGTACAAAGTGACATTGAAACCTACATAATAAACATCATCGATTAACATTGTTGGCGCTCGGAGGTTCCCACTGCGGCCCATTGCCTTCTGTAAAACCGCGGTTTGGTTTTCAGGTGTGGGCAAAAATTCTAAGATTTTTTGCCCTTGGGCGATAAAAATCTTTTTTCCTTGAGCCAACCGGCTCCATGCTTGATCATCGTCAATTTTTTGCTTTTTTGCGTCCCACTGTTCGGTGATCTCGATGCGTTCATGTCCAAGAAACTCTTGGGCTTTGTTACAGGAGACTCAACCTTTGCGGTGATAATACCAGTCGATTTTCATTTTAATGTCCTTAATAAGGTGTTAATAGGCCCAACTAATATGGACTTTGGCTCAGGTACAAATGATTCCCTTTTTTCGGCTTTTTGACAAGGTTAACTCTGGATATCCCGCCCAGATTCTCGGGGTTTTCTTCGTGACGATCCTCCTGGGTTTGTTGGAAATCGCCTCCTGGATATCTCTTGGAAAACTCAAGATTCCTAGGTTTACACTATGACTTGTCGGCTCAATAAAATGCCGAAGATTTACAAAATGGCAGACAATGCCAATTTATTCGCCTATGGTTCTCTGGTGCTGGCTGCTCAAGGAAAAGGCGAGATCCAGCTTTCAACTTAACAAGTCCCTACGATAAAACCATTGTGAACCATACAAGACAACCTCTCTTTACCAGCGATCAATTAGAACAGTTTGCCACTGGCAGCCTCGCAAAATGCTTTGGTTCTGCTTTTTCAATCTATGAAAATCGACAGGTTCCTCGGACGCCAAATGGTGCGTTGAAGTTGGTTGACCAAGTGTTGAGTGTTCAAGGCACACCTGGGGATACAAGTTCCCCAAGTGAAGTTATATCCGTTTATACGGTCCCGCAGGATGCTTGGTATATTAGCGAAAACTCTAGCGAAACTATACCTTATTCCATTCTGATGGAAATTGGACTGCAACCTTGTGGGTTTTTGGCCACATACATGGAGTGCCCTTTAGTCTATCGTGGAATCGATCTGTTTTTTAGAAATTTGGATGCAAAGGCTACCTTACTGCAGGACTTAGACCTGAGGGGGGAGCGAATTACTGCAAAGGCGACGATGACCAGCATGGCGGCTTCCAACGAAACGATCATCGTGCGGTTTGATTTTTCTCTAACCGCCAAAGGCGTGACCTTTTTTAAAGGAGATACTGCATTTGGGTATTTTTCCGGGCCAGCGTTAGCGAATCAACTGGGCCTTGATCGGGGAGAAAAGCAGTTACCTTGGTTTAAAGAAAATAAAATCCCTTTGATCAAAGCTAAACCGATCAATTTGGCTCAAAAAGAGGCGCAAAATACATTTTTTGTAGGTGATCACTCGAAGCCTCAATACCGTTTAGCTGGCGGGAGATTGAACTTTGTCGATCATGTTCTGTCTTTCAAGGGTCTTGGAACCGCAGGGAAAGGATATGTGTACGCTCAGAAAACCAATGAACACAGCTCATGGTATTATCCCTGTCATTTTCTAGGGGACCCGGTTATGCCCGGTTCCCTAGGGCTAGAAGCGATTTTGGAGGCTTTAAAAGTCCATGCAATTGATCAGGGTTTAGGGGCTGAATTCAATAACCCATACTTCACCAGTCTTCTGAATACAGTGACTTGGAAGTATCGGGGGCAAATCACTCAAAAAGATAAAATGATGGCTTTGGAGGCCAATATTATTGAAATCAAACAAAGCAATGGCGAAATTACAATGATCGCTGATGCCAGCCTTTGGAAAGACGGATTGCGAATCTATGAAGTCAAAAATATTGGGTTGGTGATCAAGGAAGGGGCCTTATAAAGGGGTGACACCTATTTGCTCTAAAGACTCTAAAATATCTTTAGGCGGTCGAATTGGGACCCCTTTTTCGTTGATTAATACCCCAATAGTGCGGGCTTCCAAACTGAGAACGTCCCCCGCTGACTTATAGATATTTTGGATAAAATTAAATTGGATGCTGCTGCTACGCTCGACGATGGTAGTGACATAGAAGGCATCATTTGCTTTTAGCGGTAGCTTGTACTTTTGCTCTGATTGAACCTGGGTAAACTTGATCCCACGTTCAGTGGCCATTTGAATGAAATCGATCCCTATCTCACGGAGGCATGTGTTTCGAGCATGCTCGAGGTAGTTGAAATAATTTGAGTTGTGAACAATCCCACCGACATAGGTTTCTGAATCTCTAACCACTAAATCAAGTTTGTGCATCTTTTTTTCTCATGAAAGGTGTCCCCCCAGACTGATCGACAAAACTGTAACTGACAACTTTATAGTGGATTTAAATTTGGTTGCATTCGGCTGAAGACTGAAAGGTTGCCTGCTACCGAGTCGGCAGCTAAAGCCCTAGATACCGCCAAAATTTGTGATTCTGAAGATTTAGTTTCGTTATACCCTGCGATTATTGAAGGTGCGATGAAGTCGATGACTGGCTTAGCCATCACCGCTTCACAAAAACAGGAAACGGTTGGGCTTCTTGTCCAGTCCTTATTTGCCTCAACGAAAGGCCGAGAAGCGAAAGTCCCTAAGACAAGTATTAATACCGGGACCTCAGCTGTGGAAACCGTGATCAATAAGATTGCTCAACATGCTGTAGCTAATATGACTCAAACCGGTATGACTTCGGCCGAAGCGGTCACAGGCGCCGGGAAAACTATGGGTTTCATGGTCTCTGGTATCAATAAAATCGGAAGTGCTACGAAAACCACTCTTGGTGCGTCACTTAAACCCCTAACTGCCGGAGCAACAAGCGCCTTGGGAGCTACCGGGGTGACTGGTGTTGATGCCACAACCCTACCAACACTTATGAAGCAAATGTCTGCTGGTGCAACCTCGACACTCGGGAAAATCAGTGTTGCTGGGCTAGCAAGCACCGGCCTACCGGGGCTACTCACCGAGGTTTCCGCTGGTGCGACAAGTGCTTTGGGTTCGATCACGATGACCGGATACTCCGTGTCCTCTTTGAATAACATGGCAAAGGCGATTACCAGTGGAGCGACTTCCGCTTTGGATGAAATCACCATGACCGGTTACGATTCGACGCAATTAGCTGGAATGGCTGGCGCGATTACCTCAGGAGCGACCGGTGCCTTTGATGAAATTTTATTGACCGGATACAGTGCGACCAATTTAGCCGACATGACAACACCTGCAACCAGCGGTGCTACGGGTTCTTTCGGGAAAATCTCAATGACCGGTTACAGCTCGACCAATTTGTCTGCCATGACAAAAGCGATCACTGGTGGAGCGACTGGTGCTCTGGGAAACATTACAATGACTGGTTATGACAAGACTTCTCTTGCTGATATGACTAAGTTCATTGCTGATGGTTCAACAGCGGCCTTGAAAGGAATGAGCGTCAATGGTGTTGCACTAGCCACGGCTGATATGGCGACTCTCAGCGGAGCCATTACTTCGGGTACAAAAGCAGCCCTAGGGGATATCAAAATGGTAGGGTACAGCACCACTGATGCGGCAGCTTTGGGGACATCAGTAACCGCTGGTGTAACTGCAGGTTCCGCTGCCTTGGGGTTAAGTACAACGGATTTAGCAACTTTGAACACCGCAGTAACTGCTGCGGATACCTCAACGACGATCGCAACCTTTACGACGGTGACCACTAGCACCGCCGCTACTGCGATTGTTGATCCCTACGCCGTCCCTGTGACAGATACGACGACGGCAACCACAACAACGACGACCTCGACAGTAACAGGTATTTAATTTAGTAAACCCCCTCTTGCCTTAAGACAGCAAGAGGGTTCCCCCCTCTTACCTCAATCGGCTTTTGGACGACCACTGCTTCATTTGCTGGCCAGGGACAAATACGTCTTACCCGACGAGCCAAATGTCGATTTTCATAAAATCTGTTTTGACTCGCCCCCACGCCTCTGAAAGTCTATTGTTCAAATTCTGAATATATTTAGAATGTCACGGAACTCCTCTGCATCGCTAGAGCGAGCCATTTTTTACATAGTTCTTTATATATTAGTCGGTTGACTCGAAGATATAAGCCGCAGATCCTTAGTTTTTAAAGGAATATGTAAAAGGGGAACATCGCAAGATGGAGGGGCTGGGTTTTCTGTCTTAGCCTGTAGCTTCGGGGGGAGTCCATGGTGGGTGTTGGGCTAGATACAGTTGAAAGCCCCGACTCTGGTGAGTGGTGCAGGAAAAATCTAAGATATTCTTGCGGCTTTTTCTCAATGATTTTTAGCATGGAATCTGATCCTGTTGTAACATACACTATAGTTTGTTGTGGCGAGCTTAGCTATATAATGTTATATGAATGAACCTAACCTCAGCAAGACATTGACTCAAGATGAAGTCAGCGAACCGGCTATAATTAAAAAGAAGATGTCATACTCCAAGCTTACCTTTGCCTGTATGTTTTTTTTGAGTTTCTGGGGGGGCGCGGTTCAAGCTGGCGTTTTGCAGCAAACAATTGGTGCCCAAAAATCGGTATTGCTCACTCCTTTTTTTTCGATATTAAAAGATCAAAGTGGTTCGCTCAGCCCAGAACTGGCAAATGTTGCTCAATTCTCACCCCTCAATATCCCCAAAGATTCGGAAACCTACGCTCTAGGTTTTATGCCCGGTGCCCTCTGGTTAAAGTTGTACTTTAAAACAGGGCCAGAGGCGGGACCCATGATTTTGAGTCAAGGGCTATGGTATATCCACAAGCTTAACGTTTGGCTGTATCGAGAGGGAATGCAGCAAAGTTATATGACAGGCAGCACCGTTCCTCGAAGTCAGCGTCCGATTCAGGGGCATCAATTGGCGGTTCCTTTAAACCTGGAGCCAAATACTGAATATGAACTTTTGATTCGTCTTGAGTCTGAACAGTTGATGGAATTCAATCTTACCTTATGGCAGCCCACGGCATTTGGAGAAGAAGATGACATACAAGTCATGTTTTCTACTCTGTATATTGGTGGCCTTGTGATGTTGATTTTGTACAACACAATATTAGCCATAGGGATGAGGCAGAGGGCCTTTTTTTGGTACGGTGCATTTTTGCTGGCGTTGCTGGTGAATATGGGGATCATGTCGGGAGATTGGTACCACATTCTATTTAAGGAAAATCCTCAACAGGTTCATTGGGCTCTTCCAATGAATCGCTTGCTTATGTTGGTCTTGGCCACTCGGTTTATACAGGAGTTTTCACTTTCTAAAGTCCGCAGTCCTTGGTGGCACACCACGTTAAATTACACCCAAGGAATCGCTCCGATCCTGGGCATATGCACGCTTTTTTTAAGCTATGGGCAGGCCCAGGTTCTGGTAAGTTTTTTTTCACTTGTCTTGCACGGTTTGACGTTATTTACGGTCATCGTTGTCTTTTTGCAGGGGCATAGAGAAGCTAAGTTTGCAATGTTGGGCATGGCACTTTTCAGTCTCATGAACGCCCTGATACTCCCCAGGCTATTTGGCTTCATCCCAACCCCGTTCTTCGGGTTTGGGGTTGGGAAAATGATCATGCTGGTTGCCATCGGTCTGTTCGGCATCGCCATGGCCGACAAATTACGATTGTTAAGGAGTGAGAGAAAGGAAGCTCGAGAAACGCTGTTAGCCCAAGCGGAAGAACATGCGAAAACTTTAGAGATCACGGTTGAACTACGGACCAAGGAATTACAAGATAGCCAGCGGGAGCTCCAGGTGGCCAATCAGGCCAAAGACCGTTTTTTTTCCATATTAGCCCATGATTTACGGGGGTCAACTGGCAGCATGAATGTTCTCTTTAATGAATTAATTCATAGCAAAGAAGACCTTACAGATGAAATTCTTAGTTTAGTTAAAAAGACGACCCGGCAAACCTATGGCCTCTTAGAAGACTTGCTCACTTGGTCTCGAAGTCAAAAAGGCGATATTACCTTTGAGCCAATGAACCTCAATATTTTTCCCTTAGTGGACGAGGTTTTTGACCTTTTGGGCAGTGAAGCCCAGCAAAAGCAAATTCGCTTGGTGAAAGGCGCCTTGGCAGAGTTTCCTGTATTCGCAGACAAAACCATGGTTAGCACTGTGATTCGCAACTTGGTTCATAATGCAATCAAATTTACTGGGGATCAGGGGCGAATTGAGGTGTTTAGCCAAAAGCAAGATGATATGTTAGCGGTCACGGTTCAGGATAATGGGGTAGGAATTGATGAAAAAAATCTAGCAAATCTGTTTAAGCTCGATGAACGAGTTGAATCAACCCTAGGCACCCATAGTGAAGTCGGTACGGGGCTGGGACTTGTCCTTTGTGTTGAGTTTATTCAAAAAAACGGCGGAACGATCACGGTGAATTCAAAGGTAGGTGAAGGAAGTTCCTTTACCTTGACTCTCCCGATTGGTTCGATCGAAACCTTGGAACTTGAAGAAAATGAACAATGGCTCACTGGCCATCTTTCTCAATTGAACGCTTTGATCGTAGAAGACAACCCTTTGCATCAAAGAACAACGTCTCTAGTGTTTGATGAACTAGGGCTTCAATATACCATGGTGAAAAATGGCATTGAAGCAGTTGAGTTGGCAAGCGGTCAGTTCTTTGAATTAGTTTTGATGGATATCGATATCCCTGGAATGAACGGTATTGAAACCTCTCAGAGGATACGAGAAGGGTATGTTCAAAGCCCGTGGATTATTGCGCTGTCATCCTACTCCAAGAGGGAAATAGAACAGATGTCGATTCAACCGTGTTTTGATCAATATATTTTTAAACCCCTGTCTAGAGGTGACTTGCTGGCACATCTCCGCCCTTTGGTTGAGGCTGCGATTAGCAAATGATTTGAACTCCTCCTTTATTTTGAAAAAACCTAGAAAATTAGACTGAAATGATCATTGATTTGAAGAAGGATAGTGATATAAAATAAATGACCCCCAGCAAGCGATTGCCTTTTCTCCACCAACTCCAAATCTGGCTTTGTATAAGGCGATTCCCGGTGGAGGCAACTGGGGGTTAAAGGGGAACTCTTTTGGCTTATTGAAGCTATCCGCAAAATTGCAAAAGGAGCATCAGGTGTTAAATCTTTGGGCTGGGATGTCTGAATTTATAAACTCAATACCCCTTGCTCCTGAGTATATGTATGACGAAATGCGCAAGGAATACAATTCGATATCAAAGGATATAGGCGGGAAAGGGACAACAGGGCAGTGGTATTCAAAACGCTGCCGAGTCCATTTCGAACAAGAACCAGACCCTGATAACCGTGTCTCTTTGATTGAAGATCGAGATTGGCTGGGTACTCAAAAAGTGAAGGTTACCATCAAATATAGCGATCTTCAAAAGCGTACGATTGTTGAGTCGATGAAAGCGATTGGCAAGGCTCTTGGAGAGTCATTTATGGGGAAAGTTCGAGTGTCCACAGATAATACCGAGATCTTTAATAGCTTTGCAGCAGGGGTTGGAGGACACCACCATGGAACAACAAGAATGAGCGACGACCCTAAGCTTGGGACCGTCAATTCAGATTGCCAGTCTCATTCTGTAAATAACCTCTTTATTGCCGGGGCTTCGGTTTTCCCGACTTCGAGTTCAGAAAACCCCACCTATACCATCATTGCGATGAGTATTCGCTTAGCAGATCACTTAAAAAATATTCTAAAGGGCTGATATGAAGAGGAGAAAATTTGTTTCTGTGATCGGGTTGTCTGCATTAGCGAGCGGCACTAGCTTTTTTGGATACAGTTGGTTCAAGAAACTCACCAGTGAGCCGTTTCTTCTGAGTACCTCCTGCAGTAAAATCGGTTTTCTAGCGAATAAGCGTTGGAAAGTTCGCCCCACGGACCTGGATATTTCTCAGGAGGCTATGAAAAATCTGATTGCAGACGAATACGCCTCTGGGAAAACCGTGTTTATCAATGATTGGTTATATTCAGAGACTGAAGCCAAAATGGCGGGGCACAGGTACGCAGTCTCTCACTGTAAGGAGTAGCCTCTAGAGAGTACAGTACTCACGGGGAACCGGATGGGGCAGCCAAACCCTATGAAAAACTTACATTAGGGGGCCGGTCCACGTTCGTAGGGTGACTTCTCTAAGCGCTGAGGTTCTCATACTAATCACATTCGTTTTCCTTATCGTTCGGGGAGATCGTCGCCGAAACGAGCGTTTGAAAAAACGACAGGGTCGACTTGGCTAGCCTATGATTACGCTTCTCAAGGTTGAAAAATTTTAATATGTATTAATAAAGTTTAATTTTTTAACTTTCATTCATTAAGCTAAATCCAGTCTGAATGGCTGAAAATATACCTTACAACGGAGTAAATAATGAAACGAAGTGTACTTATCACGTTAGCGGCATTTATGCTAACACCGGTCTATGCTTTGGCAAACAGTGCTGTACATGGCCATGCCCAGGTCTCTGATAAAGTCGTTGCTAAACAAAGAGCAGCGCTTGCAGCCAGCACAAAAAGCAAAGGCTTTGGTCCTCAGTCGCCTCGAGATATTGATTCAAATGCCGGCGCCAACAGTCGGGATTTCAATGCTGCACCTGCTTATCAGAAGATGAATCTTTGTAACATTCATTTTCATAAAAATGCAGAGCACAAGGGTGGAGAATTCACCAAATATGCTGGTAACGGCGACGGTCATGGCTACTTGAGCGGCTATAAGTACTCTGGCCACTTGAGTAAATCAGAATTAAAGCCTGTGCATCATGAAATTTGCCCAAGCGCACATGGCAGCCTCTTTTCTGGGGACACTATTGAGGTCCATTATGTTCACTCGACTGCTGATATCAAGCCAGGCCCTACCTTGGGTTCTTGCTTGAGCGAGTCGATCAAAAACCCTCAGTTACGTGTGGAAACTCAGGTGTATGTTTTGGTGAATGACAAGAGAGCTCTTGATTTCGGCAAATTGACTACCCATAAGAAAAAAAATGGGCTTCACCAAGCGGTTAATATCCCAAAAAATACTGGTAAAGCGGTTCAGTACACTGGATCAACGACCGGTCCTGGATATAACGAGAAAGGTTCACCATTCCAAGTTTCTTGGAGTGTTCGACCTAAGGTAGCCAAGGTCAACATCGAATCTGTTGGCAAATGGTGCAAAGGCAACCAGTTTAAAGAAGACCATGGACATGGTGTTCGTAACTTGGTGATCAATAAAGACCTTCTGTCGAACTTCTAATTCGAACGAAAAGCAGAAGTTTTAGCTACAGCTAAGATCGATTCCAAGAGAGCCACTCTTCTGGCGGCTCTCTTGGGGTGACCTCCCCCTCCTTTTTTCCTCCTTTTTTCCTCCTTTGACTAAAAACCCCCTTGTTTTGAAGTTTTGAACGGGGTGTCCCTCTCGTTTTGCGGCGAGTTCCTATTTCCTTGTTATTCATGAGTCAAAGCTGTTGAGTGGTTAGGTGAATTTTTGGGCGTTTGACCGATTTATGCTCCATTTCCGGAAACAACCTCACGGTACCGTAACTCTTCGAAAGAACCGCCTGTTCCCTTATCAAGGCTTTTGTATGACTTTTTACTTTATTGAAAAACAGCCCTAAGAACATGGTTTAAAGTACTATAATGTCTCAAAGGTGTTTATAGATTCGCATTGCTCCTTTGTTACGCAATCTCAATTGTTCAACCTGTTCACGACGGGTTACCCCTCAATGCCAACATTTGAAAAGAGACGCAGGACGAGAATACCAGCTAAGATCAAACCGATCCCAAGTATCCCCGCTAAATCTAAGCTTTGTTTGAAGTAAACGACTCCAACGATGGCCACCAAAACGAGCCCTAAACCAGCCCAAATACTATAGGCCACACCGACAGGCATCGTCTTCAAGGCCAGAGAGAAAATATAAAAGCTGACCACATAACAACCAACCATCGTCACCGAAGGCCACAGCTTAGTGTAGCCCTCAGAAAGCTTGAGGGCCGTTGTGCCGATGACTTCAAAGAGGATCGCGATTAAGAGATAAACAAAACCAGAAGTGAGTGTCATGATGCGCTCCGTTGAGTTGATTAGGTGGCCATTGGGTGCCCGAGAGTCGTCGATGTTTATGGGCTGAAAGGAACCCCTGACCTTGGAGTTATCTTGGCTTGAGGCCTAGCTATTTTAGCAGCATTGAGCTAATCGACTTGCAGCGTTCTTAGCCGGTCGTCTTTGATATCTGACCTCACCTGTTCTAATTTTCGATCCACTCGGAATTTTTCCGCTTCTAGACTCAGGCGATAGGATAGCGTCCCGATATTAACACCCAAGGCTTTGCCAGCTTCGAAATATTTTGCTGTTTGTGTTGAGGGCTTTTTGCCGTTAACGAAGACTGAAAAGGCCACGATATCCAACATGTATACGACGGCGTCTATATCGGGGACCAGAATTTTATCCAAATCGGGTAGCGTTTTACTGCGAAACAGTTCCTGGATTTCAGGCAGTACTTCTTGGGTGTCTTTGCGAAAAATGCTCCCCATCAGTGTTTTTAGATAGACCTTTTCTTTTGTTTCTGGTTTTCCATCAGCAAGAATAATATGTGAAACCGCAAGCATCAACCAACGGCGTTCATCCTTGTTTAACTTTTTTAAGTGTTCCATATAGCTTCCAGGAAAGTTGTTGTGCGATCTGTTTAAGACAGTCTCTCAGGGGCGGGCTTCTCACCGTCGGAATCGCTCTCTAAGGGTAGGGTAAACCAGAAACGGCTGCCTTGTCCGACTTGGGACTCAACCCCAATCAGGCCACCGTTTTTCTCCACGAACTCTTTGCATAAAATTAACCCCAGTCCGGAGCCTTTTTCTCCGAGGGTGCCCCCAGTCGAACCGGTGGAAACACTCAAATCAAAAAGATGGGCCTGAACGTCAGGAGAGAGTCCTTTCCCCGTATCACTGACAGAAATTTTCCAAAAGGCTTCCAGCATTTTGGCCTCCAAAGTAATCGTGCCGCCCTTAAAGGTATATTTAATTGCGTTCAGTAATAGGTTACGTACGACCGTTGTAACCATGCTCTGATCAGCTCTGCAAATCGAGCCTGATTCGACATGAGAAACCAGTTTGATGCCCTTTTGTTCAGCGAAGCCAGACATCAGTTGCAGAGTATGGTCCACTGGTGTCGAAAAATCAAAAGGAACGGGGTGGCTCTCTAAGGTGTCCTGTTGACTGCGGGCCCACAATAGCAGGTTTTCTAATAACTCAAAGGTCAGCTTTGTACGATCTCGGATGGTTAACAGAAGATCACCTGAAATTACCCCTTCATCAGTGTGGAACTGGTCGAATAGGGTGGCTAACCCCCCGATGGGGCCTCTTAAATCATGAGAGATTATGGAGAAAAACTTGTTTTTTACCAGAATGGCTTCTTCGACCTTTTGTTTTTCGATCAGGACCTCTCGGTGGTGAGTGTAGGCCTGCCGTTTGTAGTATTCTGATAAATATCCGCTTAAGCCGCCTAAAGTAAGGCTGGTCGCAATGAAAATCTGATGAGTCACCATGCTACTGGCAGGCTCGTTGGAATACATCAGCAAGATCACTTCATATAAAAGGATGAATGTCAGGCATAGCTTAAATGATTTAGTGATCGAAAACCCAGAGGCAACCCAAGTCCAGAGGATGAAAAAGTAGATCTCAGCTAAATATACTTGAGTTTGGGCCATGAGGAGTATGGTAACGTGTGTTACCCATGTTTGAGAGTAGGCATAAACGAAGATGGTCTGTAGCCACTTTGACGAGGAAACCTGAAAGGAAACGCCGATCAACAAGATAAAGATGAAACCTTGAAACAGGTGGAGTTGAAAAACCCAAATCGGCAATTCTGGTCTTAAAGCAAAAAAATCCGTCACTGCAAAACAACAATAATAGAACCCTACCAGCAAAATAGCCAATCGCAGTTGGGTGTCTCCATCAGAGTGGTTGGCCGCTTGATACTCAGCTTCTTGTTTGAGGTCTTTAAACCTCAGGGTCAAGGGGCTATTCAACCGGAAATTAAAAATTGTAGACAGAGTGGATGTCATATATGCATCAGATTGATTTTATTTAAAATAATTGCATACAAGGGCCATAGTATTGAGGCTGATTATCCCAGATTTGATCATTGAACGAAAGCCCAAAGTGTCGTTTGCCGAAGGAGAAATCGGCTTTTATAGATCGATTCTATCAAACGAACTTTGATAAAATCGTCCGATTTGGCGGCAGAGGGCTTAACTGAGGATCAATTGAACCTGGGGTTCTTATCCGCCATCCTGATATATGGCTAATGAATAGCTCAAAAGCGGTGAGGCAAGGAAGGCTTCACTGATCAGTGGACTCGCCGAGGCCATTCGATGAATCAATGATTTAATCCCTGAACCTGGAAAACCTTCAGCCCAAACGATAGCAATTTAGATAAAATTCGATCGAGCAGGTCCGCTTGAATTCGTTCAAAACGGGTCCAATCGGTCGTTTTCGCAAAAACATAGAACTCCACTGGTTTCGACAGTTCTAAGGTCTGGTAGTATGCTAAAAAACCGCTGAAAGTGTGGTCCAGTGCAAGGCTAATTTGCAGGACCACGACCCCTCGAATGAAAATTCGGAATCCCTCTTCAACCCCTGCAAACTAGCTGACGGCGCTATAAACTGCTAATAAGGGAAGGAGGCCGACAAAGGCAGTCACAGCGCCCTTTTCGATTAAGTAATCGTCCCATGTAAGTTTACTTTTTTTCAGCAGCGAACGTAAGAACCTGAGAATGGTTTTATTCGAGATTTTAAGAACAATGTAATAGAGCAATGAAAGGCAAAGGACCGCTATCCCAGTCCATAGAAATGGCCATTGTTGCAGCAAGGGTCTAAACTCACGGACCAAATCAAAGAGTGGTGTCATGGTGTATTTTGGGGCCAGGTTACATTATAACGGGAGGTCTATGGATAGCAAAAATGCCTAGTGTACGGAACTGGTAAATTGTAGCGACAGGGTTTCTCTATAACAGGCTGGAAACAGGGGGATTTGGTGTTAACCCCTCTCGGGACAATAAACATGGTTGTTCGCGACAGTACATTGTGTGACAATCCCAGCTGTCTATCAAACCCGTCGAATGGAGATGGAAAAATGGTGTGAGAACCGGGGTACACCTCTATATTTTAATGCTCCCTGCCGTCAATTCGAGGGGAGAAAAGATAAGGGATGAGCCGAAAGGCTAAAATAGCAAAACACAAGGACCAACCGATCCCAGCCAAGCTGATCCATGTCTGGTATTGGGAAGGCCAAACTTGGGTTAGGATGACACGGCTCAAACCGCCTAAGGCCATGGAATTCAGGGCAATTTTGTCTGATCCTAAAAAGATCGGCTTCCTTCCTGTGTGCCCCTGGCTGATGCGGATCATCATCGAAGGGATGATCATCCCCATACAAAAAAATGTAAACACATGGGTGGAGAAGGCGCCGATGCCCAAGCTGCCTTGCCAGAGGCTCATTCCCTCTAAGACAAGGTGCAGGGTAAGCCCAAAATACCCAAGGTACATGATGCCAATCCCGAAGTTTTGTAGACCCACATGAGGTTTCCAGATTGCAAAACGGAATCCCAGCAGTGCCGCCGTAGTCAGGAGAAGCAAAGCACCGGCAGTCGGTGGCAGAAACACCGCTGCGACAGATAAGACTAATAAACCTTTAATAGACCAGTCCAACCAAGCCCACCTTGGTAAGGGGCAGCTCATGGCGTTTTTCATAAATTGAACCATGGTCCGCTCGAACATCGGGGCAAAAGCCACCCGGAACAGACCGGTGGTCATGGCAACCCCTTGGGTAAAGGTCTCAGGGTTCAGCAGTAGGGCTTTAGCTACTATAAAAAGGGGTAGGATCAACCAAAAAAGAAAATTGTCGCTGAAGGAATCATTTTTTCGGTTTTTGACCAGGCTATAGAGTAGGTAAAAAATCGCATAAGCCAAAAACAGGTTCCCGAAAACCCAAGTTCCTACGCTGGACCCCGGCCAGAATAACATCACGGCACGGTCCACAAACCAGAGAGCCACTGCCAACGCAAGGGGTCCGCCATGGAGTCCCCGAATCTTGACCCAGTTTTTGCTGGCGGTCAGCAAAAAACCACCGAGAAGAGCCCAACCAAAACCGTAGTACATTTCGTGGGCATGCCACTGCACTGGTGAGAGTGGGCCTGAATCCCAATGACCCCAATCAAGCCAAAGAACCACCCAAAACAGGGGGAGAGCAATTCCTGAGATAAAGGCGAGCGTAAAAAAAGGCCGAAAGCCGACCAGCCACAGGGGATGGCCGAGAGAAAATAGAGAATTCTGTGTATTTTTCATCAACTCAGGGGATTGGAGGAAGGATACAGTTCAATCTAGATCGAATGGTGCGCTTTGAACAGGGGGATGATGAATCGGACCTCTCATAGGGAAAACCCAATGTTTCATGGCAGGAATTGTGCATTTTGCATGACTTCAATAAGAACAACCTCCCCCCTTAGACCACCTAGTTCATGTTACTAAAAGACAGAATTCGCGATATTATCGATCCAAGAAAATCATGGGAATCAAGGATATTTAATACCTTGATACAGATTCTCATTGTCGGGTCGATTATTGGGATTACCCTTGAGTTGCTGATGGATATGGATCCGCAGACCAAGGCGTGGGTGGATTTGTTTGAAGTAATATCGGTCGCCGTGTTTACGATTGAGTACCTACTCCGGCTTTGGGTGGCTGAAAGACGATTGAAGTTTTTCACTAGTTTTTATGGCTTAGTTGACTTACTTGCCATCCTTCCCTTTTACCTGAGTATCGGGATCGACCTTCGTTCCTTTCTCTGGGTTAGGTTACTTCGGTTAGCGAGGTTGTTTAAACTATTACGCTACGACTGGACGACTCGACTGTACCTGTATGCTTTCAGCATCAAGGGCCGGGTTATCTTTTTGGTGATTTTACCGGTGTTGGTGGCTATCTCAACGCTAGGTATATTTGCGATTGAAGGCGGAAACGTCGATGGGCCTTACGGGAGTCTTTTTAACAGTCTCTGGTGGACCGTGGTGACCTTCACGACAGTTGGTTATGGGGATATGACGCCTAAGTCCATTCCTGGGAGGACCTTTGGGCTTTTCGTGCTTGGCCTTGGGGTATTGATCAATTCGATCATCATCTCCATGATTTCTACCTGGTTCTTTTCTCTGCGATCTTCGACGGAAAAGGGCCTCAAGGCGGTGATTGCTGACGATCACATCTTGATCTGTTCTGATAACCCGACCTTTATCCGTGCGCTGTTGATGGAGCACGCTGACTTTGTCGAAGAAAATGAAGTGGTCGTGATCACACCAATGAATCGCAACCCGATGCTGGGCACCCCCTTCGCTAAAGTCCCCTGGGTGCATGGAGATAGCTGTGAGCTGGAGATTTTAACAAAGGCCTCTGCCCAAACCGCAAAGATCGCCTACGTCGACTTCGAAGACGACTCAGAAACGGTGATGACGGTCATGCAGCTGGAGTTGATTAACCCTAAGGTTAAAACCATGGCTCAGTACCTGATCCATGAGTATCAGGCATATCTGAAGAAGGTTGGCTGCGACTATGCGCTCAAGACTTATGATTTATATGTCCCCCTGATGCTCCACGCATGTGTCTCTCAAGGCTTACCTGTCTGGATCAGGGAGATGATCATGCGGTTTGAGTCACCAACCATAGAAACCCACGCTATGTCGGAGGAATTTGCTCAAACTGGCTGGCTAGACTACACCTTGGCGATCAAGAAACGGTCGGGACAGATGCCTTTAGGGTATATTTCAGCCGAAGGTGTGATGCACCTGAACCCGCCAACTGAATGTATCCCTGGGATTGATTCCCAGGTTCTCACCGTGGTCCCTCCGCCTGTGCGTCCGATGGGAGATTGTGAGGGAGATGGCTTTGAAATTACCGGGAATTCAAAAATTCGTGATGAAGGGCACATTATCATTGCTTCCGATGAAGCCGCGTTCATCAGTCGGATCTTAGAGGAGATAGAACATGCCAACTTAGAAGGAGACGTGGTTGTTTTGACCACCTTGAATCCCTTTCCTGATAAAGTTCAAAAGAAAGGGTTAGAGTGGATTCAGATATCCAAACTATCGGACTACGGTGCCCACCGAGCGCGGGCGAGTGAAGCCCGGATTGTCTTTGTGGATAACGAACATGATAGTCACACCCTCATGATGGTGTTACGGTTCGAAAGCATGACTCAAGGTGAAGTCTTTACAGTAGCCAGCTATAGGCAACCAGGGTTTGACGATCGATTGAGCCGAGTGGGCTGTGACTTTTGTGTCAACGTTGATGAACTGATTGCCCCTGCTTTGAGCCAACACGCGTTGCACCCTGGGGTCGGCGAGTTACTCGAACGAGTGGTTATTCACTCAAGTGACGGCGAGAACCTTGCGCTCTCACCGATTGCCGATGGTTGGGAAGGCACGAGTTGGTTGGACACCATCGCCTACTATAAGTCGGAGACCGGGCGCCTCCCAGTGGGGTTGATCCGTGCAAAAACAAACCAACTCTACGTCAACCCGGGGCCTGAGTTTACAGTCCTACCAGAAGATGAACTCGTGCTACTGGAACCTAGAACAGGTGGGCCACTTTAGGTAGTTTAAATCCTTTGCTCTGGTAGGACCGGCCCAAGGATTAAACGGGAAACCGCAGTTCAATACCGGCGAGTCTAGTATTGTTTTTTAAAATAGGTAACCCCAAGCAACTGGTCTTCGTCGCTATTTTTTCGAAGGAACATCCAGTCGTCCGAGTGCTTTTGAAAGGCCACCCAAATCAACTGGGCGAAGAACGATTTCGCCACTTTTAAATCGCCTTTACAAGCGGTGAAAATAGGTTGGAACAGTGTGCCTGTCCAATCATCGCCGGGGATGTAGCTCGCTGTTGTGACCTGCTGACCTTCAGGGAACTGAGCGATCATCAAGTTCAAAGCCGCCATGATCCCCTCGAATTCCTCGTCGGTCATATTGGATTTGAACTGATCATAGGTATCTCGGTGACGCAGTCGAGTGATGGCTTTTTTAGGGCTTTTAATGCTGAAAATTGTCATATTGTTTTGTTGGCTATCATGCCCAAAGAGCAGGTGAGTTTTTAGGGAAAGCCCACATCCTAGAGGGCCAAAATGAGGGAATGAACGAGAACCACAAGAAGAGAGTTTTAATTTTAGGGGTCCTCAGTTCATTGAAGCTTTAGGATATTGTAGGAAGGTGAAATAAACAACTACATTCCTCGTGGTTTCCATTTCTCTGAAATAATTAATAATTTGTCTAAATTACCCCCGTTTATTTTGAGTGTCTTATAAAAGCTGCGACATCGATTTCCTAAACGAGTTGGTTGAGGGAGTTTAACCGCTGGTTTGAAAACCAGTGATGACATCTTTGGGTGCTTGAGTTAAACTTGAGTCACCCAGGGACGCGGGCTGATATGGAGTTTTATTTTTACTCAGCTTGCGAGAATCTATACGAAAATTAACTCATGCGAATTGTCTTCTTTTTATCTGCGATCTTGTTTGCATGCCCCGTTTTCGCAGTGGAAATCTACCGTATCTTAGATCAGCATTGTCAGGGGCCTACTGGTGTCATTCTGCGAGCCGATTCAAACCGGCTTGAGTTGCTGGGGGTCAATGGAGAGTTGCAGGAAGTCCAGGTGGAGGACATTCACTACGTCCTGGTTTATTATGTCCAGGAGAATCCGATTCGCAAAGTGTTGCTCAATGAGCAGACCACCAGCTTACTCAAGGAGGTACACACCAATGATAACCTATCTCCTAGTTTTTCTGGTTGGCCGATAAAGTTCCTTGAAGAGGCGGTCGTTTTCTATAATATGGAAGGGAATTTGTCCTTAGTCGGGATTGATCAAATTCAATCCATCGAGCCCTTTCACCCTAACCAGTCATCGCTAACCTTTGCTGCCAAGACCCTCCCTCCAAAGTTTGTGCTCGAACAGGGATTCCCTGGGTGCGAACCAGAAATTGTGCAGCCAAAGGATCTACGGCCCACACTGGTGATGGGCGATAAAATAAAAATCAATCAATTTTTGTCCAGTTTTATTGAAGGGCACCAGAAGCTGCGCCGGTTTCAGGAACGCACCCAGTTTTACGCCCGCCCCTTTTTGTTCCCCAAAAAGACCCGGTTAGGGTTCCCCAATATAGGGCCGAACCAAAACCAAGAGTTCCCGGCATTCATGCCCGTTTATATCCAGTGGTCTTCTGGGCAAAGTTTTGGAAACCAAGCGTTGACCGGTTTTGGGAGCAAGGCAAGCCCATGGTTGCCTCAACTAGAGCCCTTTACAGGTGTCCAGGCGGATTTGAAGTCCCACTTTTTTAATGCCAGTTTCGCCGGGAACCTCCTGGGCATCGCTAAAGGGACGGACTTTCTGGTCAAAGATCGTCTGATGTTTGCGGATTTTTATGCAAAAACCTCCCAAAAAGAGGTGATGATTGTCCCGAACTTCAATCATTTTGCGCTGTCTGGAGTGGATTATGGGGCCTATTCGGCGAGCTTGGGGATATATCACCCAGTTTATGCCGTTCAAGGAGGGGGGTTGTTTCGAGAAGTGACCCACAGAGCAGCGGGGCCGATGTTACGTTTGATCCGTCAAGGACCTAAGGACCGGTACCGGCTGGTGCTGGCCAACTCTCTTGCCTCGAGCCAAGAGCCTAAGGTCGAGCAGGTCCGGTTGTATAGCACCTTGGCTTTAACCCAAACCAAGCTGTTTGTTGATGAATCTAAGGTCAGGGGTGACTTGGACCGGTTCGACTTGAAGATGAACTACGCAAGGTTCGGCTACGATTTAGAGTGGGATGAGGAAATTGACTTGAGTATCGACGGGATCTTGCTTTGGGGCGGGTATCAAGAAATCTACCAAAATAAATTCCAGTTCTTGAACACCAAGCAGCTTTTGGTCGGGCTGAAATCAACTCATCGGTTTGGTGATTATGTGGAACTTTCGGGTCAGCTCAATCTTTTCAGTCGAGGGTATGACTTCTCCTTTAACGACGTTCCTGGGCAACATTCAGAACAGGACTTTTCGGTGGTGGTGACCGTTGACTTCTTTTTATAAGGTTATTGTTGTCTTGATGTTGGTGCTCTGTTCAGTACCAGCTCAAGGAATGAAGCTCTCTGCGGTTTATACAGGCAGTTGTGATCGTTCCTTAGGAGTGATCGTCGGGGTTGGGGAAGACCAGATTACTTTGCTCAACATGCAAGGCGATTTTGTGCAGATTTCAAGGTATGAAATCATCTATCTAGCTCATTATCCCTTGGGGAATTTACCGTTGCCTCATATTGACCAACAGGCCGGTGCACCCAAACCGTATAGGGTGAAGACTGTGTTCGCTGGGGAACTCAGACCATTAGTCGAAGGGTGGCCGATCGATTTTGATGAAGATCAAATCAGTTTCTTAGGCTTAGATGGGCATGAACAAGTGATTGACCGCAACGCCATTTGGGAATTAGAGCGAACGGATAAGGGAGAGCTGATCCCACAAACAAGAACGGCCCAGCGGCCGTTAAAGTTCACTCACCCCTATCCCTTTGCCTATTGCCCAAATGAAGGGGCCGGTCAACGAATTGACCCTCAATATATCTTGGGTGAGCCTTTGTTGATCAAAAAGGAATTGGATCAACTGCACACCAAATTCAAAGACCTCGAGACCTACGACAAAGACAAACGGTTCTATCCAGTTCCCCAAGTGTACCGAACTAACCATAAACTAGGGCTTTGGTTTAGCTTGGCCAGCCGTTACGGTTCGAGTAAAAACCGGAGTAACAACTTTGCCCCGGTTTTTGAAAGTGGACTTTCTGAGGGACCTTTTGGGTTTCAGCGGGTGATGATTACCGGTTCTGCTCGGATGAACTATACCCTCCACAGTGAGCCGCAAAATCAATTTTATTACCGGCTAAAGTCTGACTATGTCCATTTTTCGTTTATGTATGACATTGAGCGCATTATGTTGGGAGAGGAAACCTACAAGTGGCAAGCAGGGGAGCTGAGTGCAGATGAACACCGAATCAATGAAACTCAGCATATTGGAGGGGGGTTTGATTACGGAAACTGGGCGATTGGTTACGAATTAGCGTCACTGCAATATGGGGTAAAGGTCGGTCCTAGCTTTTTTAGAAGTCGGGTGGTGATGGACCGGCCTCATTTGATTTTCCACCACCGTTGGCTGAAAGCAGAGCTGTTTTATGGCAAGGTGATCGATGGAAAGGTCAACAACTTAAAACCCCCTCGAGATAGCGACACCCCAGAACAGGTGGCCGAGAGAAACCGGCTGCTGGCTGAGCTCGCCGCCGCTCCGAATTATTTGATGCAACAAACCTATTACCGGTTCAACCTCTACCCCTGGCCTGACCAAGGCTATCGGCCTGAGGTCAGCTTGATTTTGCGGGACTTTGGTTTTGAACGAGAAGCAAACCAGGCCAGTCCAGAGGAAACAGCCATGCAGCTCTTTGAAAAAACCAGGACCCTGTCGGTTGCCGGTGAAGTTGGTTTCTTTAGTGATGTTTCTCTCAAAGGCTTTTTTTCCTGGGAACAGGCAGCACGTCGTTCTGGGGAACTGGAGTTAACGGCCAAAACAGCGAACTATTTTAAAACCGGGTTCCAAATGGGGCTGACTTTCTAAGCGATCGCTTGGTAGAGAGGGGAACTCTTTCGTTAGCCTGAGGCTTTCTCCTTGTTCGGCAATTGAGCTAGGGTATGTTATCCTGACCACCGTTGATGGGACTTCGGCGGCCTTTGATATGGCTGCGATGGCCATCACCGCCTTTAGTTTTACCAGCGCCCTCAACAGCGCTGCGGGGATTTCAACCGATGTGGCAGGAACAATCACCGGAACCACAATCTACATGACTGATCCCATTGATGGGCACAGTCCGATTGACACCAACCATCGCCGCGATGCCAGCGGGGGTGAACCCTGAAAAAGCACCACGTAGCAACGAAATGCTCAAAACTGCTTTCGTACCCTGTGACCCGCATCAAACAACGAATTTTTTCACGGCCTACATTGTAGCTCAATCTAGGCCATAAAAAGGCCTAGAAGTCTGCCAGATCAGGGTGTGCGGTCAAAATCGCTCGCATCATGGCGTTCAGGTAGTTGGTCCTCTTCATCGCCCCAAGATTTATTGACCTTTCTGCCACGTTGGACCGCCTCTCGACTCTCAACCTGGGCTGCCCACCGGTTTAGATGCTTGTAGGAACCGGTATCTAAGAACTCAGCAGCTTCATAGACTTGGTTTAAGACCAAAGCACCATACCAAGGCCAAATGGCTATATCTGCGATGGTGTATTGATCTCCAGCGATGAATTTGTTTTTTGCTAATTGTTTATCAAGTACATCCAACTGACGTTTCACTTCCATCGAAAAACGATCGATACAGTATTTGATCTTCACCGGTGCATAGGTATAAAAGTGACCAAAACCACCCCCTAAAAAGGGGGCGCTGCCCATTTGCCAGAAAAGCCAGTTGAGGCATTCGGCCCGTTTGGCAGCGGCTTTAGGTATAAAGGCATCAAATTTTTCAGCTAGGTACAGCAGGATAGAACCAGATTCAAAGAGATGCAGCGGTTGCGGAAGGGAATGGTCGACAAGTGCCGGGATTTTGGAATTAGGGTTTACATCCACAAAGCCACTTCCAAATTGATCCCCTTCATTGATCTTGATCAAATAGGCATCATACTCTGCGCCGGTTTTTCCCAAAGCTAAGAGTTCTTCGAGCATAATGGTGACTTTAACTCCATTGGGGGTAGCCAGGGAGTATAACTGTAGAGGGTGTTTTCCTACAGGCAGCGGTTTGTCATGGGTAGGCCCAGAAGTGGGGCGATTGATCTTAGAAAAGGCTCCACCGTTTTCTCCCTCTTGTTTCCAAATTTTTGGAGGGGTGTAGTTGTTGTCAGTCATAGAATGCTCCTTTGGTGAAAATGTAGTTTTTATATGACTGAAAATCAGTCGAAATATCAGTTACCGGTATGCTGAATTTTTGTTGCTTACTGTACGCTGTTTCGTCTTGCTGGCCGTCTATTTCAGGTGTGGGTTTCGGGAACGAAAGGATCACCTCTCAAAAGCGTGCAAGGCTGAGATGTTGTCCTGTCATGTTCGGTTCTATCGGCCCAGTTTGCAACCACTTTTCCTAGGTTTCTACCTCGGGGCTTTGGGGTAAATCCCGTCAGTTGAACTATGTGACCTGATCGAGGACACGACTGGAGGATATGACGTGTAAGGAATCATAAAGGGCTGTTTTTAATCGTGAAGGCCCCGCCGCTTTATTCTGAAATTAAGGGCTATACTGAATCGGGTTTACTTCATACCTTAAAGAAATGGAGCCCATTTCCATTTTTATCAGCCGGACCATCAATAATCGTTTGCTTCTGAGCGAAGCGACAACTCCCAGAACGACCTCATGGAAATCAAAGTTAATTTTCTCGAAAATCTCAGGCTTGAAGCGAAGTTTGACGACTTTACCGTGATTACTGATCAGCCCATTCGTTATAAAGGGGATGGCTCGGCTCCCGCTCCGTTCGATTACTTTCTGGCGTCATCCGCCCTTTGTGCGGCCTACTTTGTGCGGGTGTATTGTTTGTCTCGTGATATCCCAACCAACGATATTCGGTTGTCACAAAACAATATTGTTGACCCGGAAAATCGGTATAATCAGGTTTTTCAAATTAAGGTTGAGCTTCCCGAAAGTATTTCGGAAAAAGACCGGGTGGGTATTTTGCGGTCTATTGATCGGTGTACTGTCAAGCGAGTGGTTCAAGAAGGGCCCGAGTTTGCCATTGAGTGCGTTGAGAACCTCGAAGAGGATACACAGGCAATGCTGTTGGCTCAACCAGCTGAGGGATCGAGCACTTTGATTTTAGGCAAAGATTTGCCCTTAGAAGAAACGATCGCCAATATGACCGGCATGCTCGCCGACCTTGGGATGAAAATCGAAATTGCCTCTTGGCGAAACATTGTACCGAATGTGTGGTCGCTACATATTCGTGATGCCGCGTCGCCAATGTGCTATACTAACGGCAAAGGTGCCACCAAAGAAAGCGCACTTTGTTCCGCATTAGGCGAGTTTATCGAACGTCTCAATTGCAATTTTTTCTACAATGATCAGTACTTAGGCCCTGAGATCGCCGGTCGGGATTTTGTCCATTACCCCAATGAAAAATGGTTTCCTTTGGAGCCTAATGATGAGCTGCCCCAAGGTATCTTGGATGAATATTGCTTGGGAATATATAACCCCGAGGACGAACTCCGTGGCTCCCATTTAATTGATACCAATTCTGGGTTGGTTGAACGAGGAATATGTTCCATTCCATATCAGCGTCACTCGGACGGGGAGACGGTGTATTTCCCCTCAAACTTGCTTGAGAATCTCTTTTTAAGTAATGGCATGAGCGCCGGCAACAACTTGGCTGAAGCTCAGGTTCAGTGTTTGTCTGAGATTTTTGAGCGGGCAGTTAAAAGGCAAATTATCGAAGAGGAATTGGCCTTGCCCGACGTGCCACAGCAGGTGCTCGACAAATACCCAAGTATTTTGGAGGGCATTGCGGCGCTTGAAGCTCAGGGTTTTCCTGTGTTGGTTAAAGATGCGTCCTTGGGAGGTCGATTTCCGGTGATGTGTGTCACGCTGATGAACCCCAAAACAGGGGGGGTCTTTGCCTCCTTTGGCGCCCACCCTAGTTTTGAGGTTGCGCTGGAACGCAGCTTAACTGAGCTTCTCCAAGGACGTAGCTTTGAGGGTCTCAATGATGTCCCTAGGCCGACCTTTAACAGTTTAGCGGTGACCGAACCAGAAAACTTTGTTGAGCATTTTGTTGACTCCACCGGGGTGATTTCCTGGCGTTTCTTTAGCGCAAAACAGGACCACGAATTCTGTGATTGGGATTTTTCTGGCACAAACCAACAAGAGAGCGATCACCTGTTCTCTATTTTAAAGGACTTAGGCAAAGAGGCCTATATCGCTGTGTTTGATCATCTGGGTGCCGCCGTTTGCCGTATCCTGGTTCCTGAATACTCCGAGGTGTATCCGGTCGAAGACTTGATTTGGGACAACACGAACAAAGCCTTGCAGTACCGTGAAGACATATTAAACCTACATTCGCTGAGCGATGAAGCCTTAGCCCAGTTGTTAAACAAGTTGGAGGAAAGCCAGCTCGATAACTACACCAATATGAAAGACCTTATTGGTATCGACTTTGATGAAAATACGTCCTGGGGACAACTTACAATTTTAGAGCTAAAAATCCTGATCAATCTGGCGTTAGGTAAGACTGAAGAAGCTATTGATCAAGTAGAAGAGTTCCTGCAATACAACGACAACACGGTCGAACGAGGATTATTTTATCAAGCGGTTCATGCGGTCCTTGAGATCACCTTAGACGACGAAATGGAACTTGAAGATTTTGTGGGCAACTTGCGCCGAATGTTTGGTGAAAAAACCATGGATGACGTGGTTGGCTCAGTGAAAGGAGAAGTGCGATTCTTTGGACTGACTAAAACCAGCATGAAGCTCGAAGGCTTAGAGAAGCACCTCCGGCTGGTCGAAAGCTATAAGAAGCTTCACCATGCCCGTGAAAAGGGAGTAAATTAAGAAAGCAAAGGGTAGAATGAAGGAAAGCGAACGGTTCCTTGCTGGGCGACCCTTCACCAACAGTGCAGGTCATAAAAACGTCACAGTTACCTTTTACCCACAATGCTGGCTTTGTTTATGTTTTTCTTGGATTCATAGAGGTGGCGGTAATGGGCGATAAATTTGTTTACCGGCAGTTTGAGCATGTCCGAGACCCCTAAGCTGGCGGTCAAGTCGGTTCCAGCGACGTGGACTCCCTGAATGCGAACCCGGATACGCTCGGCGACGTCGAGGGCCAGATCTACCGAGGTCTCGGGTAAGACAATTACAAGTTCGTCTTTGAACCACCGCGCCGGAATATCGGTGGTCCGGCATTGCTCTTCGATGATTTCGGCCACCTGGTAGATGACGGCATCGCCGACCTCGTTGCCCTTGGTGGAGCGAATCATCTCAATTTGATTGATATCTAGAATTAAGAGACTGAGCGGCCTTTTGTATCTCTTGCTGATCCCTACCTGATGTTTAATAGTGGCTTCGACCACCTCCCGGGACTGGAAGCCAGTGACCGGCTCCTTGGTGGCGGCCCGCCGCTCGCTTACATGTCGTTCTCCACGGGCGATATGGGCCAACAAGAGGTCTCGCTCGAAGGGCTTGGTCATGTAGGCATCGGCCCCTAGCGTGAGGATACGGGCCTCTTCGTCGGGCATAGCAGTCAGGATGATGACATAGACCTTGGCCCAATCTGGTCTTGACTTGTTTTTTCTAAAACCGCAATGCCGCCCAGCCCCGGCATCATCAGGTCCAAGATCACGATCTCCGGGTTGTTAAGGTCCACCGACTTCAACCCCGTCTCCCCATCGCTGGCTTCTATCACCGTATAGTCTTTGGTCTCCAAGATACGCTTGATGAGCTCGCGCATATGCTGGTTGTCTTCGATGACTAATATTTTGCTCATATGGTTCCTCGTTGCATCTACTATAGGTCTCGGGGCTGGCAATTGCAAATAGAGGGTTCCCTGTGTTTTGGAGACTTACGACAATGTTTCTCTAACCAAGGAAACAGAGCGTATGATGTCAAGCAAACTGGGGAACGGTTCGTGTGTTTTCCCCTGAATGAACGACCCATCTTCAGCATTAGGCCTTCGTGGCGATCACTAAAAAAACAGGATAGGTCGTTTCTTCTTTTTGAATCCTGTGGGCTGTTTTAAAGCCAATGTCTTTGAAACCATGTTTTTCAAGTAGCTCTTGAAAATGGCTTCTCTCAAATCCATCGTGGTAAACCCCTTCAACATCGGAGGGGTGAAAGGTCCCATCTTCTTTGTCTAAATCAGCTAAGGCGATTTGGGCACCCGGTTTTAAATGGGAGGCAAATTTTTCAATGATTTGATCTGTATCTTCAACATGGTGAATCGCCATGGCGCTCATGATGAGGTCGTAGTAGGCTCCGGTCGGTTGGGATAAAATATCCTGACATAAAATTTCAACCTTTTCTTTAAGCCCCACTTTGGCCACGAGCTGCTCAAGCATAGACGAAGATATATCAACAGCGGTCACTTTATTAACGAGAGGTGCAATTTGGGCCGTGATCAGCCCAGTGCCCGCACCAAAATCCATGACATTCATTTGATCATGTAAGGTGACATTGTCGATAATACTACGGCCTATGCCTGTAGATAGTTGTTTGATCATGTCAGTTGCATCCCAATCTTGGGCTTTTTCCTTAAATAAGTCAGTCATTGTATAGGCTCGAAAAAAGTTAGGTTTGGTCCCACCGGACTGTAAACTACTATCTACACAAAAATGTCTCAAGCTCGGTTCCTGTGGGAGGACAGGCACCTTTGGTGTCTAGATAGTTAGACGAAGTTTCACCACCCTATAACAAGGGTAAATAAATTATGTAAATAGAGTGACCTTTAGATCATTTTGAATGACCGCTCTTTTGAGTCGAAATATATAAATCTTCAACCTTTTTCCTGGCCCAGAGGTTCTTCCTTAGAAATTTCAAGCTAGATTTTATCGTTGGGTCGGAGGTAAAACAACGAATATTGATCTGTTCGCCGAGCTTATCCCAACCATAATGCTCAACCAACCTATTCAATATTTGCTCTAAGGTAATTCCGTGCAACCGGTTATTGGATTGTTTCTCAGTCATCAATAGAAAAGGTCTTGTTGGAAGAATCAAAGGGCATTTTGTGCCATGAACTATCTTTAAAACGCATTTTGATATTGTTCAGGGGATGAATCAAAAAGGCAAGGAGGCATCGGCTTACTTGAAATGATACCTTGGCGAGGACGGGAAAGAAACCGTAAGACTTTGTAATTAACGTTTTCTGTTTTCTTCGCCTGGGCACCCTAGCCCGTCAAGCTTTTGGTCTTGTGTCACAAAAAAGAACGGAATAACATGAAGCTAGTTTTTTATAAGGTAAACACTGTATTCGACTCAAGGACCCCTTGAGTGGGGTCTCTTTAAGTCGATTGATCACTGTTTGATGATACCCGAACCTACCAGACTGCCGATTCTGTATTCCTTTCGTCGTTGCCCTTATGCGATCCGTACGAGGATGGCCCTGGTTTTGAGCCAGGTGCAAGTCGAGTTACGAGAGGTGAAATTAAGCAATAAGCCAGATGAAATGTTGAAACTCTCCCCGAAGGGAACGGTGCCTGTGCTTGTATTACCGGAGGGTGAGGTTTTAGAGGAGAGTTTAGAAATTATGCAGTGGGCTTTGAGTGTTAAGGACCCTGAAAATTTGTCGGCCAGCTGGGAGGAATCCAGAGGGATCATTGACGCAAACGATGGTGAGTTTAAACACCATCTGGATCGGTATAAATATGCAGATCGGTACCCAGAAGAATCAGTCGAATTCCACCGACAACAAGGGGAACGGTTTCTGGCTTTGCTAGATCACCAATTACAAACGACCGATTTTCTGCTTTCCCCGAAGCTCTCTGTTGCGGATATTGCCCTTGCGCCCTTTATCCGGCAGTGGGCCAATGTGGACCGCCATGGGTTTGCTGACTTGCCTTACTCAAGCCTACAACGATGGCTCGGTAAAATGCTGGAATCAAAGCCCTTCTTGTTAGCAATGAACAAGGTCCCTGAATGGAAGGCAGGGGAAGCGGCGGTTGTGTTTCCGCCGAATAATGAGTCCCATGAAAAGTGATTTCAAGGCCCCGGTTGTCATCTATGATGGAGAATGTGATCTCTGCAATAAATCCATCTGTTTTCTCCATCCCCAGAAATTTACTCTACTGTCAGGACAATCCCAGGTAGGGAAAAGGGTACTCTTAGAATACAACTACAACCCAGAAAAACTGGCATCTGTTGTACTCATTGCTGAGGAAAAAACCTATGAAAAGAGCGACGCAATCATTCAAATATTAGCCCTGATGGGCGGATATGGGGTTTGGGTCACTTTACTGAAATTCACCCCCAAAAGGGTGAGAGACAAAGGATATGACATCGTTGCTTCCAATCGTTTTTTGATTAGCAAGTTTTTGAGGTCATAAATTCGATGTCAGTCGGGAGGAATTATATACCGACACCGGACTCTATCGGGCGAGCTTGGTCTGCTGAAGAAATCCGGGAGCCTCCAAGACCTAATCACCCAGAGGCGTAGCAAGGGAGCAGCTGCTTACCTTGGAATCCAAGATTTTGGTTTAGAAATTCCCCATCATACTCAATCGGCCTGATTCAGCATAAATGACCGTATAGCCATTCTAATGACCTACAATGGATTTGCCTCCGGTCAAAGAAATCACAAGGTTATACTTCTTCTTGCCTAGCTCCTTGAAGTTCTACTCGACTCCATAGGGCGCCCTTGAGCCGTTTATCCACACATTCATGCTCATTTGTTCACAATGTTCAAAAACTCCAGCCGGTGGATCTTGTGTAATAGTTATACGGCATGCCTCAAACCGACTGGCATCATGAGTCAGGTATAAGCTCCCAAGGAAATAGGTCTTTGAAAGCTCGTAACCGGAAGAAATATTCAAATTTGAGTTTGAGAAACTCTTCATTCCATACCTTCCTTTGATATCTAAATCAAAAGAGAGCACATACAAATCCGCTGGGACACCGGATTTCGAATCGGTCACAATGATGATAAGTTAACGACTCCACAAATTCGGGGCAATCTCAGTAATGGGATTGTAAACCAAAGCGATTGCCCTAGCGATACCCCCTCCGATCTCGTGCAGCTGCTTTCTTTGCCCGCTTTTCGTGCAATCGTTTGGCATCTTCCATGCTCAGTTCTTGAGGCATACCTGGCTTTTGATTTTTCGGAATTACCCGATCTCTGGGAGGTAATATAAATTGCTCCTCAGACGCTCTAGGTAAATTTTTAAATTGATACAAATAGAAAGATTCAACTTTTTCACGGGCCCAGTCTGTTTTTTTAAGAAATTTCACACTGGAATCAATGCTTGCGTTGATTTTAAAACAATTGAGATTTAAATAGGCAAAAAGAATCTCAAAATTGTAGTGATCTACTAATTCAATTAACAAGTTTTTTAAACTAACACCATGCAGTGGGTTATTCTGGAAATCGACTTCATTATTCATGTTAAAGACCGTTTGATCGGGTTGTATTACCATAGATTAGCACCTGTACTTCGTAATGATTGCATCTTAGCGAATTTATAATTGATAATCATACTGTCGCCGAATTTCTGTCACTGGATTTCTGGGTCAATTTGGTCTGAGAACGCCGGTTGCGTTGATTCTCATTTCATCGTCATTACCCACGCTCAGCAGTTTTGCGTTGATTTTAAACCGAAGAGCCCCGTCATCAAGCACTTTGAACTTAATTTTATAAAAACCTCGGTCTTTGGTGTAATAAAAGCGCCGGTCCCCCGGTACGTTTGCCGTGACAGACAATTCCGGCCCAACCTTTTTGAACCCTCGCCGCTCAACCACTAGCCCGTCTTCTAAGACATCAAGGTCAGATCCGATCGCAACTTCAAACCCCGACGGAGTGGTCAGCCGGATCACACTGATAGGATGCGGCCCCTGGGCTCCTCCACCGGTCTCAAAGGTGCGCTTCACATCCCAACCTTTAAAACGCTTGATATCATAAACCACGGCATCTTTCTTCACCGGCTTCTCCTCAACCGCCTTCTCCGGCGCTTTCTTATCGCCCGAGTGCACCAACCCATACAACATCGACTGCCGTCTAGGATTCGCCCGTTCTTCTGCCGGGGTGCGCTCTTCAATATGCTTTTCCAAGGGCGTTTGTTCCCGCTCCCCCATGGAGATCGAAGACCAGGACAAAAAGAGGAGCAACACCGCCCCCACCAGGTTCTGCTTCCCCGGCGACACCGCAGACCACCAACTGAAGTCCTCCGCCGTTATTTCGATTCCCTGAAGCGCCCGATCGGTCGCTTGTCGTTCGGTTTCCTCCGGGTGATTCGCCCTCCAAGAGGCGGAAAGCTCTTTGCGCTTGTCGCCGACCTGGCCTTCGGCCAAATTCTGGGTGAAGGCCTTCACCGTGAAGACCTCGCCGGTCGGCCTGTAGTGCAAAGTGATCTGCCAGTTCAGCCCGACTTTCTCCCGGCTCGCCTCATACAGCGGGGCCAGGGCGTTTTCCTGGGCCCGTTTGAGGGTTTGCCGCTGTTTGACAAACCACACGATCAAACCGCCCATCGCCGAGATCCCCATTCCCATCGCCATACCGTGGCCGTCTCCCCCGGATGATTCTCTCAGGTACGCCCCAAACATAAACCCGCCTGCCAGAAAAACCGACACCAACCAAGTGAGCTGCTTATCCCCTTTGTAATCCAAGGGAAGGAACCAAGGCCGTTCGCCCCTTTTGATCTGGGACCGGTTGGCTAACATGAAGAGAAAGGACACCCCGCCGTAGACCACAAACACCCAAGCAAGCTGCTTGGTGGAACCTGCGCTCAAAGCGGCCAAGAAGAAAAACACCGAAGATAAACAACCCATCAGAACCTCAATGTAGAATTTAGCGGCCTCCCTTTCGGGGGCGATGTAACGGTATCAAAACACCCCCAAAAATCCAACGGAAATCAAAGGATAGGGGACGCACATTCTATCGAGGCGCTGGAGGAAAACTCCAAACAAGACGCCGGATATACTGACGCATCTGATTCTTATTTTGCTAAACTTGCCTTGACAGCCGGGAGGAACCATATACTATAGTGGACCCCAAAATCTGGACAACTTGCTAAGATAGAGCCGAACCAGAGTATGGAGTACCATGAAGAGGCAGAAATTCAGCAAAGAATTCAAAGCAAAGGTGGCTTTGGAGGCGATCAAAGGC